>Ga0210059_1000025_pt1 | contig 99368 bp, 63 predicted proteins | sample Ectturendosymbi2_FD_188042 | JGI IMG/M metagenome (GOLD analysis project Ga0210059, IMG submission 188042) | Ecteinascidia turbinata endosymbiont from Florida, USA - Sample 2 (SPAdes) (version 2) | ecosystem: Host-associated > Tunicates > Ascidians > Unclassified | place: Key West, Florida...
ATGTTACGTAGCCTACAGGATTTCACTACACTCCACAGTCACACAGCGGTTTGATGTCGTTTTTACTGCAATATGGATTGCAAAACTAAGTTAAAACCAACAGGTTGTTCCATTTCAAAACTGCAAACGTGATTTAAATTCAACCACGCATCATCCAACCAATGCAGGCGTTATAACGACTGCCAAACCTAAGGCGGCTGCTTCGCGAACACACTTTTACCTGGGAGCTCACTTACGAACCAAGCAACTACGAGCGTGTTGTGATCACTTTCCCGAGAGCTCATTCGTGTCACGTGACCAGGAAATTGAGCTGATGAGCTCAATTAAAGCCCCATGTAAAAAGCCCTAATGTCGGTGCCTGAACCTTACTAGAAACAGCAACAGCTTTTACATCATAGTTCCTGCGAAGGGTATCAAAGTTCTATTGCTATGCACTGAAGATGATAACAGTTGTTATCGAAACGTTTGCAAGATGTCAGTTGTATCGTTTGCTTTGGCCGTAGTATTTATTATAAGGGTATCAAAGTATCATGAGTTCTAGGTAAATCATTTCTAGCCGTCTCTACGTTCGTTTAAAAGTAACTTGTTCACTCGCCAGCTGAGCACTTTGTGAGTGCTATAACTCATGATACCTGCAGCAGCATCAAGACTAACCCTAGTCCCAAACAGCATCGCGGGCCGCACAAAAAGCCTTCGCGGGCCGCGTGTTTGAGCGAGACCCCTGCCTGAAGCGAATCTTTTGACAAATACTACAATGTATCTCATTGTTTGCGCAAAGTAAAAGCAGGTTGAGGTTCGGTTTTAAAAATGTAATTGAGTTAAGATACACTTTTCATCTAAAAAGTTCGATAAAAACTTTAGTACTATTTACAGTTGCTGGCAGCATCGATGAAATGCCCACAAAAAGGCAGAAAAGGCTTTTGTCACTCAAAAAAAGCAATGCAATTAAACATTTGGTACAAACTTACCCTGTTCAGAAATCTAATTTGCGTTATTGTTGTTATTGGCAGAATGATTAGACTGACCCAGAACACTGGGTTCATGATTTCCTGGTGGCCAAGAAGTATACTCTCTGAAATCAAGGTTGAAAGTGCTTTCGAGGCTATCACCGTGACCGAAGCAATTATTCCCACCAGTAATAGCAAAATTACTAGGTGTTCGTTTTTTCTGGCATATCTGAAAACAAATAAATGAATAAGCTTTAAGGATCTTGTTATCACAAGATTATGAAAACAATCCAAGACCGATCATAATGTTTTCTGTGAGCCGGCATTGTTGTTGCCAAGGCTAACAAAGCTTTTTAACTATGAGGTAAGTGCCGTTTCTCAGTATGCATACGTTTGATCGAGAACGTTTGAGAACTTTGTAGCTATTACCACTGATACTTTTGCATCCTAACCGGAAGCATAATTGAAAATTTGGAGAGGCGAACAGATTTTATGTCCATGATGAGATTACATTCGCTGAAAAAAATGAAGTCGTATTCTTCACAATCAAGAGCGCTGCAACTTTTCGTAAGAACATTTCAAACCAAAAAAGAGCTGAAAGCTTTCAAAAATCTTGCCCAGGGTTCGATATTTTGCTTATTTGGGAATCGTGCTAGATCAGGGATGGGCACACTTGTTCAATAGAAGAGTCAATTTCAGAAAACCAAAAACACCGGCGAGCCGCACAATCAGTTTGTAGTGTCAGTGCAACTCCTGTAAAGAATGCAAGTTCTACATAAAATGACTTACAGTAATTGAAACAACAAACGCATTGTTTATCAATACTAGGTTTTTGTATGATTTTCTAGTCTCCAAAAATCTGAACGATACGTTGTTGAAGCTGTAGTAATTAATTCTCCCACGATATTTTGATTTTGAGAAGTTCATTACAGAGAATAAAAATTCACAGCACTACGTCCTGCTAAATATAGAAATGAGGCGTACACACTACACTGGTCTTATGTTCTGGGTATTAGCGTACTTTCTGGAACCTGTCGCCAGAACTCAACTGTAGAGTGCACTGACTGAAATTTTTTAGAGCCAGACTTTCTTGCATTTCGGACAGTTTCATTTCTCCAGCAAACACCTTTGTGACAAACGGTTGGCGACCGCTATCATACTAGATAGTTTCTTTTACGTCCAGAGCGCCACGTGGATAGTTTCGTGATAGGTTCTTTTTTTCTTGAGAAAGATGGAATTCCGCGGTATTATCGTTGACTGACAAGCTACGTTTGTGCTAGATCAGCGGTTCTTAACCTTTTCGGTCTAGTTTCCCACTAAGGCCAGTCACCAAGTTCGAATTTCCCTCCTGATGTTTTTAGTGACGATGTTTTACGGAACGCTATTTAGCCAATACTCATAGTGGCTATTAGCTCGGTGGCATATAAGTTTCGCATAATAGATATAACACTTATAAGGGTTTCACTCAAGGATTTCACTCATTTACATCAAGTCGATCAAACAGAAAAGTAAAGTTCTTATTTTTAATTTTTAATGTGATTTTTGCGATTGCTTTCACTTCACCAACATCTCGATACGAGGATTAATGGTAAAAATCTTGATTGTGTTATTAGAAGGGGAAACTTGTTTCAACGTGTTGCAAGCTCTGTCGTCCAAAACTATTTTTGCACGATTCCGGAAGCATGGTTGCGCTAGTTCTGCAAAGCCTCATGACTTTTTCGCTTTAGCAATGCGAAGTGCAACCCATAGGATGCCTCAACGGACAACTTTACTTGTTTAAATACACGTCCTGCATCCAGTCTGACACGTTTGAGACAACCTTCCTTAGACATACTGTAAAGTAGCCTGCTCAATCGATTTTGCTAGGTTGCTCCTTGTGAGCGTTGTTCAAATGCTGCTTGAGTTGGAATGATTTCAACTAGTTGTTAGCCAGTGTTTTCATGTACAACATACCCTTGCGGGATATATTCTCCATCTTTCTGGAGGCAAGCAACGCCATATCTGATGTAGTCTTCCTTGTATTTTCGCTTATTAGCCTTCACAACCGAAATTTTTGCACTACACCAGATGTCTTCGAAAAATAATGATTCGTTAAGAAGCAGGTTGTCATGTTTCACCGCAAAAAAATTTAATCTAACTTATTACTACATAACATCACCTCATCTTCGGCTTCTTCGGCGAAGTATAATTTCAATTCAACCTCGCTGATAAATTGAAGTCAGCTTTTTTACATATCATTCGTACTTTCGCTACGCAATACGCTTAACCTAACTACCTACCTATAGCAACCGTGGCTACCTTTAAACAATAACGGTCGTTATACGATTGTGACTTTTGAACATTTTTGAAAGCTAAAAACGCAATAATTGCAAAACAATGCACCAGTTGACAAGTAGATGCTTCTTTAAAAAATAAGTTTGTGACTTAATATTTAAATTTCCTTCCTTACGTATTGGAATAAAACAATTTATCACTGCACCAAATCAGAAAGAATTGCCCACTGCATGGATGAAATTTCCCACTAGTGGGATTTCCCACCGGTTAAGAACCCCTGTGCTAGATCATGCCAATGATTTGATCAAGATGTTTGCTGTTTTTGGTGTGATAAACTGTGTACCTGCAGCTACACCCGTACACAACATCTTTTACTACCCCGCAGTTGCGCATATCTCAACTGACTCGGTAAATTTGGTTTTCGGGCCTAAATCGGGCTTCAAAAACAAATGCCGGACTCGGGACGGGTTCGGGCTACAAAATGAGGCCCCTTTACAACTCTGCGGGAATGCTCTTGATACAAACACAGAAAAATTTTTCTTGATTTCTAAACTATCAGCTTATTTTTACGTGGCAATAAACTGCAGCATGCTGCTGTATTGTGTTTTCCGAGTAAACCTGAAATTTTGTCCATTGCTAGACATCGTGCGTTAGGTCTGACACCATGTGACTCGTATATCGTGACTGAAGTTGCGTCACCTCCAGAGCAACTGTGCGAAGTCCATTTTGTCAAGCAAGCGTGGTCCAATGCACGGGAGATTCAAAAACGTGAAGGGCGTAACCAAAGCGGAAAGGTAAACGCAAAAATTCCGACAAACCTCTTACAGAACTCATTTTCGTCTTTGAATTTTAGAATCTTGTGACATGTCATCATCAGCTTTATCAGCTGTCGACAATTGAACACGTAAAGGCTTTGAGATGTTTTGATTCGTCAAGTCACTGTTCATTATAGTCTATAACTCTATGTGAATTGAATAGACAGTCACGGCCGATCCGATGAGGGCGTCACTGTTAGAAGCAGTAGGATCAAGTGTTTGCTATTTGCGAACGATTTGGTACTGTTAGCATCCTCTGAACGGGGTCGCCAGCATACACTTGGTCGGTTTTCAGCTGCGAGCGACCAAGCAGGAATGAAAATTAGCACTAAAAGACCGAGGTATTATGTCTCTCCCGAAACCCAAGGCAGTGCAAGGTACAAGTAAGCGGCAATACACTGCAACAGGGGGAGAAGTTCAAGTACCTTGGGGTGGTATTCACAAGTGACGGAGAGCGGAACAAGGAGATTGATGCACGAATTGCTAAAGAAAACACAGCTCTGCATGAACTTTATCCCTCTATGGTCACAAAACTGGAGTTTTCAAACAAGGCTGTCCGTTCTTAAATCTGGATTTCTTCCGATCCTCACCTATGGTCACGAATCTTGGGTAATGACTGTAAGAATATAGTATCCCACTGCACGTATTAGCGGCAGAGATGCGATATTTGCGAAGAGTTCACGGTGTGACACTTTGCAGCTACGTTGTTTCGGCCATGTGTCCAAAATGTCCCACGAACGATTGGCGGGGCAATTTCTGCTGGCCACACCCACAGGAAAGCGGTCCACAGGTCGTCCAAAGGACCAGGTGGAATGACTACATCTCCGACCTTGCTTGGTACCGTCTTGGTGTGGAGCCAGCAGAACTATCTGAGATTGCTGTTGATCGTGAGGTATTTTGAGACCTAAGCTGCTGGAACCACGACCCAGCCCAGAGGCAAAGTAGGCATGGAAATGTACGAATGATTGTTTCGAACGTGGAGTGAGGAGTTGCATCTCTGGGAATAAAGCAAATGCCCGTCGGCACAGCTTTTTATTTTGTTTCAAATTGAACATTTGTCGAGAAAAAATTATCTTTTGAGTGTTTAGAAAGGGTTTGCTACCACTTGCAGAGAACTGGCTACACATTTGCCCGATGTCCACCTGTCTGAGTACGGCAGAGCGTTGCTCTTTGTTTGATGGGAAAAGTGGAAGGCAATGAGGGGCAGATAATTCTTTTGCTACTGTTTCGTGTGTTCAAAGTCATTTTCACACTACGAAACACAGACAGTGTTGACAGTAATTTTCAACACTGCCAATGGTTACTTCAGTGGACTTCCATTCTTCACGATGCGTTCGAGGAAATGCAGCAAATGTTAAAGTTAAGTCATCTAGATTTGTCATTGGCATGTTGAAATGTACAGTACGTTTTGGACTTCGCATTGATATAGAAATTTTTGTTGGGATAAAAATGCTAAGGGATATGCTTTGCGGAACAATTCATACAAAATCAACGCTACTAGATATAAAAATTGTTTTTTACCGATTATAAAAATTAAACTTTGAAAGAAACGCTTTCAAATGGGCAGCCACTAAAATCACTATGATATTATTATTTTTAGACCTCTTGACTGATCAATCAAACTTTATTTAAAAACACAGGAAGCAAATTATGAATCATCCGGTTAGTTGGAACTAGGTTAGAGTGGCTCTCTTGCAGCCAATGTTTTGAGCATTAATAAGCCAATTAGATCTTTGCCATATTATTGTAGAGTTTAGTGATATTTGTGAAAGTTATTTAAACCAGTGGGGTGTCGAAAACAGGGTCTGTTCTTCATTTATCTAACAACGTAACATGGCTGGACTGATGATGTAGCACAAGGTTTAAGCCAAAGAATATTACCTGAACCTTTTAGTAGAAAAGATACAGTTTTTGGTGCAATGAAATCAAACAACTAATTGAAAAAAGCAGCAGATAATTTCCACCTTGCAAGCAACATGCTACAACACCTGCCGGAAGAAGTTACGGGTTTTATCAATGATTACGACGATGATGACATTGATTAACGTTCACTGCCAGATTAATCAACCTAGGCCCAATTTCAGCTACATTACGCATCAATTTTCACAACGCAGGAAACATCTGTTACCTGAAACGCGCACGCTTCAGCAGTGATAACATTCAACTTTGTTGTGATGCTTCAGCATATAACGCTTTTTTACATACATGTAATCAGACAAGTAACGCTCTGACATGTCAAATCAGTCATACACACTCTTATTTGCTGCTAATGATGGATTTAGTGCCGGTGCATACATTTCTTAATCCAACTTACGCGACACATTAGTCAAACAACTATTCTGAAACGGTAATGTGCAACTTACGGGATTTTTATAGAGCTTCCGTGATATTTTATCACAAAGTGAGACGGAAAAGCACTACTAAGTCTTTAAAAACGTTTCTCACCAAGGTAGTTCTACTTCCACAAAATATTGATGTGACTATGTTTTGTTTTACATACCATGTAAAACCAATAGTGTTGAAAGACCATCACCTGAACTTTGCTCAAAATTGGGTACATGAGGAAAAAATCAAGCAAGTACTAATAAAAAATAATGTTTGTGCGATTTTGAAAAGCAAATTGGAACAGATACTTTTCTACTTTGCTTACTGCTTATCTTGGACAGGAAATGACACAAAAACATAACGTTAATTAACACGATTTTTATCTTCCTTTTTTTGTACTATCTGAACTGCTACTACTTGGCCCTTCAAACCGATGTGCTTGCCACATTTGTCTGAGCGATGCAGAAAAAACACCAGTGCTGTAGTTGAAATGCTTGTGGTAGGAAGTCAAATAACGTATATTGGCTTCTTGTCTAACGCAATATCCAATTGATCTACATTAGTTTGGTCTGTTACAGTTCAGGATGCCTTGGTTTGGGCGTTTGACTTTCAGATGAACAGTTCTTGTATTTCTAAGCAAAGCAACTAAAAATGGCTTGCTGGTCGAACGCAGATTTTCAATACTTTCTACTAGCAGCAGATCAGCGAACAGAAAGCGAAAGAAGGATTCCCACAAAAAACACACGTAAAATATTCAAAGATGCAGTAAAACGTACTCTTACTTCAGATAAAGCAGAACGACAAGAATGACTGTCTGCACTCCAAGATACAGTAGAAATGGCCACGCTTCCAAATATTCTATGAATTTAGCTGACGTAAGCAGTGGCCTGCCTTTCACGGAGAAAGTGATGAGTAGAATAGCGCCCACCTGTAGAAGCATTTGCCAAAAATTTAGGTGTTTTTCTCGATTTAACATTTCACCACAAAATATGTTTCACTGATAGTCACAATAAGCGGCTGTCGAAAAGTAACTGCATTATACGACAGTCGCTTCGTGTTTGTGGGTTTTAACAACCAGTATGTCAACTTCCTCTCAGAAGAACCCGATGAATTTGTTCTACAAATTTATGAATAAATGAATGCTTTAGAGAGCTGACAGAACATCAAACTTTTACCACAAGCGCAAAACGAAACGTTACAATTTTGACAATCGTGGACGACCTTTAGGTGATTCATATTCGCTAAAAATCGAAACAAACTATCAAGGCGCCAATTATGAATGAAGCTTAAACAGAATCTGCAATTCGTGTCTAGCAAAAAGTCAACTCACTATAACGAAAGTGACTCCAATCATATTAGGAAGAGTAATTGGCTCTCTTAGGAATACGATGGCAATAACAGAGTTTGTGAGAACTGCCACGCTGCCGAGAGGAGCAACCATGGAGGCTGGAGCGAAGCCATAAGCCATGAAGTTTCCCAGCTCTCCTAGAACCATGAGCAGCATGCCTAACCACCACAGTTTGTCCAAACAGTAGGCCCAGGACCTCTCATGGCCTAATCTGCAAACAATGTTTTGCTAAACCTAAATACTGCCTCAAAAACAAAATCCAGGTGCATGACAACAAACATTCAATTACTGTGTCAAGACAGCACCTTAAATTCTAATCAAAAGACCTAACTATGGCTTGTTACCTCACATACAGTACTTATTTAGACCTGATATCTGTAATTTCGCTCGCTCGTATATTTATTCGTCCTACACATTCCTACCTGTGTTTGGCACAACCGTGAAATCAAAAGTCCCGTTTGCCATGCTGATCCGCTCACTTACATGGTTTTGCTTCCAAAAATTTCAGCTTTAATTTTCGTACCAAACTTTACTTCTGTGTTGAGCTCGTCAACAATCAACAATGGAACGGATTAGAATCAAAGACGTACGCAAGGGGGGGAGGTTTGGTTGCCCCCCCCTTTGAGCTTGATATTTTACTAAAACTTTATTACCTGCGCAAAGAAGATTAATTGTTTTCGCATACTTTTTGCTTGTTAATTTGTCGACTCAATGCAAATACCACGGCATGAATTTGCATGCAGATTTCAAGGAAAATTGTAAATGGGCTAAAAAGTAATAATTAGGTTTTGGTGGGAATCTGGGTTATCGCCTGCATCTAGAATCCATCTCACCACTTTTTGCAGATCTTTTGCCCACTACGCATGTTTAAGATTGTGTTCCGTGGTATTTCTCTTTATCCGAAACAATGGTCTTTATTTTGTCTGCTGAGGCTGATCAGCGCATGCGCTCACCGCCCTGGTTACATTACCAATTTCTGTAGCGTGATAGAACTGTCGCACGAGCTCAAAAACAGCAGTTGTTAACATAGGAGCATCCAAGCATCTGATAATGTCTCAGCAGGGAAAAAGGAAAACTAAATTTGCTGGACTTCTATACATTACAAAAAATCGAATGTTTTCTTGCGTAGTTTATGCGCATCTTCAATTCTTGTATAGTTTAGCAAGATCCGATCTTGCAAATCTGGGTGTGCGTCAAACAGACCAGCCGCACATTTTCCGTGCTCCACTGCTCGTATTCGACAAGACATTAGCACAGCCTCATTTTGGAGTTGTAAATTGCCCCGAGGAATTGATGAGTGTGTTTTAATCTGTGTTTTAACGCGCAGCCTGATATTTTTGCAGTTATGAACTGCTGTGTCGTAGCGTTGAGTTTATTTTCCTCCGATATCCTTAAATTGGAGTGCTGATAGTTTATATTAAGTTCAATGACACATAATTTGTGGGGAGTGCGTGTAGAAGAATATGCATATTATGTCAACAAACTTCGCCAAAACGTTGGTTTGGAAACATGAATATGACGTCAGATTGTGACGTCACAAATGGCGCACACCAAATACAAATGACCACCATATGAAAATTTTCTGCGTACGCCACTGATTAAAATGGATAGTATTACAACGCTTTTTATTCTATGGTTTGCTCATATCGCCAAACTCTGCGTATGGTACATGCGCAAAGAACCTGCAAAACATTGATTAAAAACTGACGCTCATTGATATTTAGCACCGTCCATAGCTTGGATATGGAAATGTCTGTCTTGACATCAGGTCCGTAACCAGATGAATATTTTTTGGGGGAAATGATCGTAACTTGTTGTTTTATACCTAACAACTAAAAACGTCTTTGGCGTTTTTGAAATGTTTTTGACAATATCGGGGGAGAAATTATCTGGTTTGCCCCCCTGATTGCAGGCCTGAATGACGTACATACCCTTATAAGACGTTTCATGAAGAATGAATATTTGCAACTGTGCCCCGTGGTCATCTTTCGTTGCAGAAGGATTATGCAGCCAACTCTCAAAAACTCTCAAAACAAGCGGAATCGTCTGCCGTTCAACGTAATAATCTTTGCGCCATTTCAAAAAAGTCTTTTTACGGCGTTTGTTAGAATTAGAAAAGTCTAGAAATTTTTCAAACCGAATTCAGATCTTTTACAACTATACTAAACATAACAGACACAACTTTGCCTCTGCTACTGTTGTATGTTCAGCTTTTTCCTTAGACTATTAAACATAGAAATGTGCCAGACCTGAGGAGCTGTAAGTTAAACAACAACAATTCTGAAAAGGAGGACAGTACCTGTTGTGTGCTTTCTTTTGCACACTGAGAGATATACTTATGAGCAAGTTTCCACCAATAGCAAGCGCCAATCCAATCATGTGACGCTTGTTTGTTTGGTAAACCAGGTTGGTTGCATTGGTGACATTGTGATGAGTGTAGTTTGTTGAGGAAAATAAATGGTATTCCGAGTAATTTCGAGTAGCTCCAAACATTCTGGACATATGTGAACGGCTTTGCGACGTGTGGGGGACATATCAAGCTAGATCATTTTAAACTTGCAAAGCTTGCAGTCTATCGCAGTGTTTGCGACAACAACAAAGTTTTTAACGAGAAAAATCTTCTACCTGTAAATAACACGGAAGCATAAAAATATATATAGCCACGATTTACAACTGCAATTCTGTAGGATTTAAAAATGTAAAGGAAAGCAGCATTTGTTGCGGAAAAAAACTGAAGAGGATACAGTGCAATATCGGTTTTCTGGTCTGATGAGATTTTGGTAGTAACGTATTCTGTAAAATTTGTCTTTCTGTTTCGGCTAATTACCGACTGACACCCAAGAAAACTTGGCTCTGTACTTCCACATAGCAAGCACAAGTCATTCGCCTTTGAGTAAGTTTCTAAACGTAAGCCATAAAACGTTTCTTGTTGTTCCAAGCACAAACCTTTCGTATTTTCACCACACTACAACATATTTTCACACACTAGGATTTTCTTTGGAACAGCAAGGGAGAAAGATTTCACTCCACCAGTGGTGGATTTAGGGTGACGTAAATGAGGCACTTGCCTCTGGCACACATTTCTTGAAATGTCGATTAAGTTTTGTGATTTACAAGGAGTGTTTTTCGAATTCAGCTTCATACAGTGCTTCAAATTCGCTCAGGTTTGAACATATTTATCACTTATTTTCCTCCGATATCCTTAACTTGGAGTGCTGATAGTTTATATTCAGTTCAATGACACATAAACTATGGGTTCACCTGATGACATTTTTGGGTTCACCGAATGCCGCCAATTATGGGTTCAATTATGGGTTCACCTGATGCCGCACAAAATATTTATCATTAAGTCTTACCTTTTGCGAGGTGCAACTGTACAATAGATTTGCAATAGCAAATACTTTCAATGTCAAGGTATGTCGTTCTACATACGTACGTGTATGTAAAACTAAAAAGCACCCAAGTACGTTGATCTACGAACATCAAATAACGTCTAGTTGTGTGGCACCCCGGTAGACCTTTCCTCTTTGTAAGTGCGTAGATTAACCTGTCAAGTCCCTGAACTCGTTTACTGTGGTTCAGAGTGATTGCGTTGCAGTTGCAAATGTAGTGTCTGGTGTACAAATTGAAACTTGGAAGGGAGCGTAATGCCGTGTTTACCAGCAGATTGTTGTGAAATGTGAATGTTGTAGGCATCTTGTCTATGGAAAGAGATCCTTTCTCAGCAAAGAATCAGACACTTTAAGATCTTACAGAGTATATATATTCGCCTACGATGTAGGCAACATCAGCTCTTATTCAAATAGAATCATGTAGGATATTATTGTAGGCATCTTATTGGCAAGGAATTATTATATAGGATATTATTACTGTATATATTGTATGACCAGACATGGGGCGATTACAGCACAAATGTAATCGATTACGATTACTTGCCACCTGCTCGAATACGATTACATTGAAAGTAATCACGATTACAATCGCGATTACATTTAACAAACCCCATTTGCATGGTTTGATGGAAGTATATTTTCAGACAACAGACGATATTAATGAATGCAATAAACGAAATTACTAATCTGTAAGGATCAAGCACCGGAAAAAAATTTGCAATTGCTTACTGAGATGTTCGTGCAGTCAACAAACCAGTGACGTAACTAGAGGTTTGAGCTAGAAGGGAAACTTAGCTGAAAGAGGCACACTGTCCTCTGTAGGTGACTAGGGTAGCCAGATCACTTGAAATTTTTTCAAGGACATTTTTTTCTATGTGGTACGGTCAGTGGCGTGAAGAGGTCTGGTGATGCCCGGGGCGACTGCTTGATTGTAAGCCCCCCTAACACATTCTCGTATTGAACAGTGGAGTGGCGTATGATGGTCAGTGTAACTGGACATACGCTGCTTGTGACGTCACAATATGACGTCATTTTGACGTTTGCAAACCACCGTTTGGGGTTGGTTTGGCGAAGTTTGTTGACACAGCGTGCGTATTATTCTACACGCACTCTCCTTGTTATTGTACAATGTGTCACTGTAATGCATATTAATTAATCAGCGCTCCAAGTTAGGAGGCCGGAGGAAAACACAGCACTTAACGCAAGACAAAGCAGTTAAATAACTGTAAAAATATCTAGCAACGCGTTAAAAGAGGGGAGTAGAACACACTACGTCAGAGCAGTTCACAACTGCAAAAATATAATGCTGCGCATTCAAAGCGTGCATGAAAACACTCATCGCTACGATGCGGCAGTTCACAAATATAGAAAAATGGCTGCGCGGATGTCTCGTCCATTAGCAGTAGAGCAGAAAAGGTATGCGGCTGGCATGGAGGACACCCAGGGTTAACAGTTTGAAACTTGCTGAACTAGCCTACACAAGAAGTGAAAATGCGCATGAAGTAGGCAAGAAAACTTTCGTCATTGTTTATGTGGCTGTTATATGTACTACTACTGGGGAGACAGAACAGATACGCGTTTGTGTGTGCCGTTATGATCAATCCGCCCAGAACCTCCGCCAGAAAGTGTTCACTAGAAGAGCTTCAAATCCGCTCAGAACCGCCGCACGTTTGTGCAGGGGGGTTGATATTTAAAATTGGTTAAAATCTCCACTGATTTATAGCGTTTCATATTTTAATTTAGGGGCCTTGGGGCTTTGTCTGGAGGGGTGAAGCGCACCAAAGCACCTCCGTGGCAACGGGACTGAATCCGCTTGAAATGCCAATTAGTGACGAAGCTCGAAATAATGCACTTATTGCAAGCACAAGTGTGCGGCTGTATTAGCGCACACCCAGGGTTCTACATCAAAAAAACGAAATGGAAAATTAATGATGCATCAAAAAGTCAGCTAAACCAAGCAAGTTGAAATAGGACAGTTTTGAAATTTGTATCAGAAAATCAACTAAACGGCCGTAATTCTTTTGCAATCCTATATTGTGATTTTCCCTTGATAGCTTGGTCTGGAAAAAATCACGCCACTATCATTTTAATTGGGTGTGCGCCGCACACCTAGAGTAATGGTCCCCGGAATTGAGGAACGTGAGAATTGCTGACTTTTGAATACGCAAAAACTAGTGTTAACAAAGAACACAAGTTTCGAAAAATTAAATCCATGCAGCTTGTGTTAGTAGCCTTGCTATAGGAAAAATCATCTCGTTACAGCATTTTCATTTTTGCAATATCACTCTTTGGTTGCCCGGGGCCGTCGCCCCGTTTGCCCTCCCCCCTCTATGCACGCCACTGGGTACAGTGGGCTACTTTCAGAAAGCTTGAATCACGTATGGGCAAGCCAGGCTATGTTAACCATGTAAGAAATTGAAAAATAAAAAAAAATATTGTGACGACACAACCTTTCTTCAGTAATTTACTTTTTACTACACAACTGTTTAAGATGGAACTAATCTATGCATTGCTCTGTTCATTTACATTGTTTATTCTTGATTCTTAAATGTTCAACGTAATCAATAGTTCTTAAATAAACAACTTTAAAAATATTCAAGAATTTTCAAGGACGCCGGAAAATATTCAAGGACAAAAAGATGTTTTTAAGAATCAAGGACATAAAGCGTGTTGATAGTAAATTCAAGGACATTTCTTGGCACTCAAGGACGTCTGGCAACCTTATAGGTGACCGACAAGACAACACCCAGAAAAAAAACTTGAGAAATAATGGTGAATCCGGGTGTGGATAGCTATACTAAAACCCCAAACCAACGGCAAAATCTCCGAAAAGGACAACCTACTGAAAACCAAAAGAATACTAAAATCAAAAGATAAGGTGGGCGGGGGCCTGGTTTTTACATTTAGCTGGCCAGCGGAGCCAAATCGCCCCTCATCTCTCCCGCCAGCTCCTCTACTACAACAAACACTTTAAATATTAATTAAAAAAAAATGATCAATGTTTAAAATCTTTGTAACAGTTGATAAACATCAAGGCTTTAAATCTTTAACAGTCGAACGACACCTATCAGGCTTGAACGTTCGTCCAATAACGCTGAAAATTCGTTTGTTAATAATTTCAATATTGCTGACTATTTCTTCTAAGTGCAGGTTACGATCGTCTGCAAGCCAGCGTAGCATTGTGCAGCTTTTAATTTGAAATGAAATCAACAGTGACGCCAGTATAGATGCGCATCTGTCTATTGGACCAAATGTCAATGGTCAACAAAACCGCACAGGTTTCGTTGAGTTTTTTTGAGCAGTATCTGGTGGGTCGCGGATGACATGCTAGTTATCAGTGTTGTGGAAAAGTTCTTTCGACTTGGATTAAAGTACCTTATTCCTCTGAAAAAAATAATTCACTGTATATAATCTACTGTAATAATTATATACATAGCCTACTTCAGCACTTACATTCATAAGTTCACTCTGAATATACTATACATAAATAAAACCAACACCTCTCCTCGTATGTCCCGCTATTCTGTTGCCGAAGTGTCAACTCGTTTTTAAGCGAAGCTGTTATAGTTGTTGCTACGTCTCACTAGACTCGCTACGTTACTTCTGGTGGCCAACAAGAAGGGTAGCTAGAGCAAAGCGAGAATTTGCTACACGCTGTGCTTATCACTGGACTATCTGGATTTAACGCACACAGACTGGGCAAATGGCTTTCCCTGAAAAATAATCATAACAAACCATGATAAAGGAGGAAACCCAGCCGCCACAACCGCGGTTCAGCGCACAATGATGTAAGGTGAAAATTTGCAAGTTTAATCGCGAAAATAATCGCCGATTACGATTAAATTGGCGATGTAATCGATTACGATTACATTTCATTTTTGGTCAATTCAATCGATTACGATTACTCAAAAAACTGTAATCGATTACGATTGACGATTACGATTACCCCATGTCTGTGCATGACTAGTTTCAACTGGTAAGATACGTAATGTAAGTTTAATATTTGCTGTCATTTCCAAGTATCCTGAGCACCTACTTGTGTAGTTTCCCTTCAAAACCTTTGCCTCAGGTCTCCAACTCCTGGATCCACCAATGCACTCAACATCAAATATGCACGGACAACTTAAGAAAAATCAGTGGGAGATAAACCTTTTGAATGGAATTTTGCAGCAAAGATCCACAGCCTGAATTTTCAAGCAGGCGGAAAATATAAAGAAGAGCAGCTGCAGAACCGGGTGCTGACTTACCGCACCTATGTAATATTAATCGTTGGTTTTCGGTGACCGTTTTTCAGTTTCGCTCTCTAGTGTAACAGTTAGACTCCAGTAAAACACTTAAACTAGATTTGAGGCAAGCTATGATTTTCACAAGTTTGTCAAGGACCTATTCATAACTGTGAAAAGCTAATGAGTGTGAACTAAGGAAAAATTCAGCCTTGAATTCGTCTTTTTCGATGTTTACATTATTTTCCGCACAAGAAAAAGAAATTTCACATATAATGCAATCTTACTTATCTGAAATTCTACTTGGCCTCCAGCAGTCCCATCAACACAAGATTTTTTTTGCAACTGGGTATAACGAGCAGATGCTTGACAAGCATCCATCAAACCATTTGCAACTATAGTTACGCATGTCATGTGATGTGTGTTTGCAAGAATAACACCTCGGTCGAGGCGCACATAAAAATGGATCGGTTTTATGCCATACAAGGCAACTAAATGGGCGATAGAGACTTTTGAAAAGCTAAATGAAATAACCACTGCGAAGTAAAGAAAAAATAAGCATGACCTCGATGCACATTACCCTCTTAAGTTTTGCGTTGATGCTTGACAATTTTATTTGTCTGCAAAGCTTGGACGATTTTATTGCACGAAATCATGGTGGTGCAGCAAGTATCGTCCTAACCTGATTCTATCAGAAAAGCCAAACCAACAACAAGAGGAAAAAATAAAGCAGCTTTAATGTTTTAGCCATGCATAAGACGAAAAACTCTAATAAGGTTGATTATTTGCACATCATTCTAGTAACGAACTGAGCTACCTTTGCGAAAGGTGAGAACCAGTTTACGTGATGAAGGATGCGATTAAAAAAGCTCCAAGGGTTCCAAGAACTTTCTTCTAGATTTCATCTCCTTTTGTAATCATATCACACCTCCACTTAACAAGGAGTTAAGAATTTTTGCTTTTTCTCGCTCGCATTCCATTTCCGACAATTTATCGCAAAGATGTATCATAAAAAAACATGAGCTATTTCGCTTTTTATGCATGCCACCTAACACTTTGTGCTTGCTACCTAACACTTCATGCGTGCTATACCCAACACTTCATGCGTGCTGCACAACACTCACGGGTTTACACTGGTGCGCTATGTCGAATAACTGACTCTCCAAGGCTGTTTGTTTAAGGTTTTGTATAAGAAACCATTAACGCTTTTATTCTTTCAAAAACTGAGCAGTCCGCCAGAACTAATGACGGACATTTTGACATTTCACGAAACGCAAATGAGAAATCTTGTTTAAAGGAAAGCGTGTAACAATTCAATGCTACTTAAATAAAAATCTGCAAACGAAACGTCAACCTATCCGCACTGTCGTCACTGAAATGATATCCGAAAACTTAATCAAAGGTTTTCTATTACAGATTTTCTATTTAGTCAAAAGCTTTCTCAAAGGTCATGCTCAAAGGACTTCTATTGCGTTCTTTATGCTCACGAGCACTGTCATCATTATGATCAATATCTGCTGGCCAGATTGGAACCCACTGGTTGTTGTTAGTATACCCCGTTCAGCGCACTTACCTCGTTTACTGGGCCACACAAAAAATCGATCTCTATTAAACCGCGTCTTGTCTACGCGAGAATACGTGGTGCTCGTTGCTGAGAGAGCTGTACGGTTTTTATTTTCTCTGGGCTGTTACAACGTACCGAGATTTCCAGTACCTGTACATATTATATATCCCACTGACACCGTGCATTGCGTTGTATGGCTTGACCTGGGTGGATTGCGTTATATTCTGGTTGTTTATCAAAACCTGCTACTGCTTGGGATTCCTTTCAAATTTTCTTTGAGCATTGCACTGAGAAAATAAAAACAAAATAAAATCCGCGCTTCTTCTTCCTTGCAACTTCTTCAGCCTTCATTTTTAAACACGACTGACGCTTTTATCCGTGATCGCTACAAACAAGTGACTTTTAAAGATTGATAACAGCATCAACTTCGCCTCAACATGAAAACAAGAACAATCCTGCGTTGCTTAAACTGTTCACAGACTCACAGACATGGCCATGAAGTCTTATTCCTGTGACGGTCGGAGTCAAACGAAGTAAAGCAATTTGCCAGTGCGTAATAGGTGTAACTTGAAATGTTTGTGACACCCAACTTGCACTTACAGCAGTATGCTCCTACACATGAGTGCCTCATAAAAGCATTGCAATTTTGCAGTTCAACTGAACACGGAAGTAAGCGCGATTCGGAGTAATCTTATATACCGAAGCTTCCCGTAACTGCTACTACACATAATTCTTTTCATAATTAAGGTATTTTCATCACGTTGGTTGCGCTTGGACAGCTTGGACGCTTTCACACGGTAACAGAAATACAATCAACATGTAACATCAATATCCTAAGGACCACCACCTCCATGTGAGAACGTTTACGCAACTGCTATGAAGTACTTTTGCAATAAAAGATCGAAGCTCTCCGCTGCTGCAGGAAAAAAAAAACTCAAAGAAAGTAATAAAACTGTTATGCTTGTTCGTCGAACTCGCTTATTACAGTATGCCTGCTCTTTAGCTTCGACACAGCAAGTTTCCGAAAACAGTCTAAGAAGTGTTAGAAAGCTGAGGCTGCGTTTGGGGTCTAATAATTTCTTTCCTAAACCAACCAGCAGGGTTTTACTATAAGAAAAATTATGACAACAAGTTTTTAATGCTAAGATGCCACTAAATTCCTTTAAACTTAGCTTCTCCATTTTTGCAATGTGGTTTCGTCTTGTTATGCTTAACCTAACGAACTGAAAACACAATGAGATTTTATGTTTAACAACTTATGAAACAATTTGCAAATCTCTAGAAAACCAGGCCTTTTACCTTAAAGCTAACTTACCTATTCGAAAATCTATATGATTCTGTTAAAAAGAAACCAAACACTCCGTGGCTGAAGTATTTTCTAAGCTTTCCTAATCCTTCTCTCTGTCAGTTGTGTTCACCTCATTGATCTGCAACAGAAGCTCGTCTCGCCAAAGCAATGTCAGAACATGTATCGAAAACAATAGCTTCTCACCGCGCGTTTAGTCATCATCTGCCTGCGGAAGCTGTTTATATTAATTTGAAACAGGAGACGGCATGTGTGATGAAACAGCAAAGCTGCCTCTTATCGTCACCGCGCACGAACCTCCGATTCGTCTGACCCGGAACATGGAACGGACTATCACGTGGGAACTCTGTGATTTGTGTCATGGCCACGCGCTGATCTCACAGTTAATGCAATTTTAGAAGTTGGTTTCACCTGCACTTGCCAGGAACAGCTAAGGGTTTCTTTGAAAATATCCGAAGGTCCTGCAATTCTACTCAAAAATGCTTGATTTTTAAGTACAGCGCACATCGTTTGAGTTCTGAAGAATGTAGGATATCCTATTGGCCTGGTAGAATTTATAATCTACATAAGCTTTAATTAGATGACAATTTTCTTACAAAACACGCTAATCACCCTTGCCTAACACCCTTAATAAATCTCAATCCTAAGATCTCCTGGCCAATCTAAGCATTGAACTAGAGATGAGCATTTCGATTCGTTTATAGCGGACACTTTGTGATCTTTTCTAAGCAGAGCTATAACGGTCTGGTCCTGATGATCAAAACTCGAGTGTAACAGTCTGCTGCTCTAACGCTACATCCTGTTTAATTGCAGGGAAAGTACAAACGCATTCGGGTTCAAACTCAGGTTCGAACCATGTGTTTCCTACTGCATGCTGCTCTGTCAGCACTCATGCTTGTTGCAGGCGCACTGTGCAACCGTGACGGGTGCAGCAAAAAGTAGCAAGAAGGAAATTCGCTATAACATTCTAAATGTTAAACACCTACTCGAAGCAGAGTATACATGACGGTATCGTGTCCATAAAATAAGACTGAGTGCAACTAACGCTGCCCAACAAAAGAAGCAAAAGTATGATGTACCTCACGTTCACTTCATACCTCAAGCAGCATGACAAGACCGCTATCAAGAGCACAAAACTCACTTCTGCCTGATTCTATGAACTGCCTCGCCAACATCCTCCTTTGGTATACCTCAGTAAGCTTGCAACCAGGATGCTGGTGCGGAAACTACGTAAACCAATGTTACGCTTGCGCTTGTCATAATGCGTCGGCAGAACAAATTGTTCGGCGGCATCTCGTTGCAAGAACGGCAGCTCTGAATGAAACAGCAGAAATACATTCTAAGAAGGTATTGGGCTTTGGTAAATCGTTTTTGCTGTCTAAGTTGCGCAACAACAAGCTTTGCCGCAACTAGTCACTCCCAATTCCGAAACTTCCGACACTTTCAAAGAACTGCCATAGCATATCTATGTCGTAAAAGTGCGTGGAAGTAGAAGCCACCCACAACAAAATTAGATTTGTGACTTCATCAATACCCACACAACGGAAAGTAGCCTACAGTATATCAGTGAGTGCGTGGCACACACACTGGTAGGCGGGGTTCGCATCCCAGTGTAGTCACACCAATAACTTAAGAAACGATAATTGCGGCCTGTTCGTCCTCGCTAAGGGTGGGGGCAATGGCAATGGAAGTGGATGCAAGCTTTTCAACCGCTGAATATTCTCACTCTGCATTTTCCACGACATTTTTTCTCAGTTAAATCAAACAAGCCCTAATGAATATGTATTTCTGTCTCATGGACGGGGTAACTACCTGCATACCTTTTCTAGCTACAACAATTTTGTCATTTTGCCTCAGGAATGCCTTTAGGACTGAGATTAAAATTTATGTGATGCAGAATTAGTTTTACTGCGAGTTCTCTCAACTGTTCGCTTATATCAGCAAACGCCTTAAGAACACCTCAGAATTTCTCATCACTAAATTTGGTTGTTTGTTTTGAAAAATACTTTTTAGTCAGAAAGCAACGTATTGGATTGATCGGCAATAATGTCAACAAAAAATACCAGCTATCTATTCACCACAATTGAATTTGCATGCGTTTCAGAAAACGTTTAGCACCTTCTTAGTTATAATTAAGAATTCCAACAAAAGGCAGCAGAAACACAAGCAATCTCAGATAACGGCAAAACGCATAAGAGGTTTTGAAAGGCAACTAGAAACGAATAGGTAGAATATCTTTGTTGTTTGCAATTATTATACAGCAAATGACGCAGACAAGTTTGTGCAAACGTTTTGGAGAACAAGGGGTTGAATCAACCGTAAAACATTTAATCCCACGAACATAAAAAGCTGATCTTGAAGTAATTTACAAAATTTTTGCTTTTATTTGATGTACAGAGATTTGTATATGATGAACATCTAAGCCGTAAACTAAGAGCATGAAGCTTCTGACATCTTCTGAGAAAAAATCTCCGGTTCCTGACGTTGCACACATGGTCTGGTGGCACGGAACTGACGTAATGTCGTGAGAAGTCGCACTGGCATCAGCAAATGTGTCGCTTACCAAAATTAGACCTGCACAGACCAACTCATTGTTATGATGGACAAGAGAAACCTATTTATCAGGCACACAAACAGGGTGGAGGCAAGTTTTGGTACAGAAAGGAAGCTCTAAGTAAGGGAGCCGCCTGGAGAAACCCTAATCACAATACAGCTAAAATACGGCTTTTTTGTAAGCTGTGCTGTTGTCAATGTGCAGGTTGATACCGTGGTACAGGGGTTGTCATGTATCAGTTAACATGCCAAGGGAAGCAGTGGTGCCGGTTCTGTAGGAAGCTATGGTAGGTGGCCGATGAAAAACCACGCAGCTTGGCTCTTTTGCGATGTAATTTTATGTGGATTGTATCCATTTCAGAGTTGAAGAATCTGTTAGCTTATGCACAAAAAACGTTAGGAGTACTTAAATAAAAAATACAACGCCTTTTCTGTGATCAAACTGAACAGAGGATTAAAATGGGCATTGTGCCTTACAAGGAATAATTTGTTTAACTGATTGCCTCAAATTCAGCTCTAAAAAAGTTATATTTGAGCGATAGGTTACAAGTCTTTGAGATGAAACTTAGTCCCCACATGCTTTTGAGATTCACGTTTGAATTATGCGTTTATTTACTTGTGTTACAGAGAAGGAATTTGCGTAATGTGTATGAAAACTACTCTATGTTATTGGGCGTAGTATAGCTCTACCAACGAACGGCAGATATGCAGTAGTTTATAGAAGAACCCACCTGCGACAGACATTGATCAGGAGGCAGCAATGCCAATAGAAGTGCATTTTGCGCACAGAAAGGCAGTTTTCCGTCCCGGAGACTTCATTACAGGACATGTGCTTGTCATTTCTCAAGACATGTCCGGATGTGAGGGTAAGAGGTTGCGTCAGCTGCTCCGTAACTGTTCTGTGAAGCGTCTTACTCGCAATCGTCAACAAACTGATGATCACTTTTTGGTCATTTTGCGTCTAATTATGGTGCGCTAATTGTTTGATGTTGTTCAATCCCTGCTTTGTAGAGTAACACGGCTTGGTACCGTACAACTCAGTAATTGCAGTGTTGATCCAAAGCGTATTACTGAAAGTCAACGTTAACTTGACATGATGTTTAGGAATAGAGCTGGAATGGCAAGGACGTGTGCGACTGACCAACAAAAACAACCAAATTGGAACTTATGTGATTTTCCGAACTGCTCAAGTCTTAAACCATCAAGGTAGCTGGTATGCGTTTGACAACGCTTTCACTGTAGCAAACATTGTCTCAGGGATACTGATGAAAACAAACATATGTTGCCAAGATGAAGTTTGATTTAAAACTGAGAAGATATTCAAAATGTTGCTCCTCATTTTAGGTGAATGTAGACATGATGGATTACATGTAAAAATATGTATTGGTACTCGTTCAAAGCGAGAAGTTTTTCTTTTACGACTCCAAACCGTTCTCTCTGATGAGAAATTTTTCTTAAATATGTTAAAACATGTTAAAACCGGTAAAGAAAGTGAAGCATGCAGCAACAGTTGTTTAAAATATTTTTGGACAAGGATCTCGGCTCTGTCGTAAAAAATATTTAGCTCGGGCTTGGTTAAATTGCGGTTTGCATACATTCTGGTCACAGGATTATGAAAAAGATATATGAACATCAACTCGATCCACTTCCGCTTCAATGTGGTAAACCTGGCAATTTTTCCTCTCGAAATTTGCAGAAAATCTTAAAAGAAATAATTTGGCTTTAAAGGCTTCATAGGTTTTGCTATTTTTGTTTCTCTAAATTATACTGACATTACTGAAACCCTGGTTGACGCAGACCGCAAACACAAAAGGGATCCATTGCTTCAGAGGTGCAAAACATTGCAGAAAATGTGTATACGTCATGTGTTGAGAAATCCGTATGTTTTTCTTTAGATAATAGCAAAATTCCAAACATTTTGGAAGCAACACCTCAATGTGCTTATCATTGAATATATCAAATTATCCAGTTTTTTTAAACAGCGCTCACAATTTGTTTACAACCGTAACAAGAAAACTTTTAATACAAAAAACAGTTGATGCAGGAGAAAATATCCCTAAGCAACAGAATAAAACGCTTGATAAGGAAACAGCATGCCATGAACAATGGTGAGAATCACCATTTTGCAAACGATCATAGTATTTCAGATGCATACTTCCGTTCCATTTTGAATTTTTGCAAAAATTTCACGAAGTTTTGATAGGTTAATGCTTCGCAGTACTGTAAGTATAGCCTTCAGTAAAGCTTTTCGCAGATGACTTGTCGACTGCTGGTTGCGGATTTATATTTGGGGTCCGGTGATTGCTGTCTGTGCTAAGTTTCATGTCCTCATTTAGCCCCTAGCGGATTATATCTTCCCGCACTAATTCAAAAACGAAAAGGTCCAAATTGGTTATGATTTATAAAGTTTGAAATATTTGCTATATTAGGTCAAGGAAACCTGCTTTAACCTGTAAAAGAGTTTGGGAATTTTTAATTTAAATATTTAAATATTTTCCGGAAAATTAATACGCTATAATATTTGAAGAACGGACATTCAAAGATGTAACCAGAAATGCTTGGTGCTGTGCTGCAGCAACAAAATTAATTTAGATGTTGCTTCATTGATATATCGATCAATTACCCCTGATCAAAAACCTTTTCAAGATTTTAATCTCAATCAAATAAGTAAAAGAGCAAAAAGTTAGGTTCAGTTGAAAAGACTTTTCAAAGGCATCAAATAATCCTTGAAATTTTACTCGTCTTATATTGCTGCATTTCTTGGAATACTTCGTTCGCTATTACAAAAGCGCTGTCTAGGTGCAGCATTTCGAGTAATGTTAAAAGTTTCAGGGGCATAACAGAAATCATGAGGTTTTGCTGATATTATGTGTTGTTTTTCAAATATTCAGATATTGGAAACCAAGGAGAAACTCGTTCGAGAAGTATTCCGTTTAAACATCGATTACCATCTCCCATTCCTCCTTCCTATATTGGGCGTACGCCTTATGGGGAGGTCCAGTACTCAGTAAGAAAGTCGACCGTGGTATTTGCAAGTCACGACAAGAAAACATTTTCTGACACTCAATCTACTTTATCCCATAAAGGTAGCTGCAACGCTGAAGAGGAAATGGGAAAGTGACTCGGTTGAGATCAGCGTAACAAAACGTTTCAGTGTCGTAACAGCGAAAGAGCTAATTCCACTTCATTTGGTAAGCTGAACTTTAGAAAGACCTGAAATAAGCGCTATATGCCATAGGTTGCGTACGGTACAACGCTCTGTAAGGCAATGGCAAGTACGTGAATTTTAACTTATAGGGTCCCTTTGCAATATTGTTAGTCAGTGAGTTTAACTTTTACGGTCTTATTTTCATATTCCTTGTCTTGTTTCAAACAAGTTACTTTTGAACGTGATTGCAAATCATTCCGACTTTTAACCCCTTCGATTTACAAACCAGTTTGCTCTTTATGCTATGTTCGAACTGAACACAGTACGGTTGTGCAGAAGCAGATCAAAATAAATCATCTGGCCCGGGCAAAGATGTGCTGTTCCTGTTGGTTTCCAACTATAGAAATTGGAATTACCCTTGATCGCCGCGGCTACGCACCCGGGGAGGATGCTGCCATCAACATGGCGATGATGAACAACAGGTGAGTGCTCTTCTGGCAGGTTGTAGAAATGTTTTTGTTTCAATCTATACCCTTTTCGTCGGTTATTCAGGTCTCGAACAAACTACAGATTGCGTCTACACTCGTGTGATAATTTTAGACAATAATGAATTCAATTAATGGTCTTAACAACTTTTTGCAATATTTCTGATTTGTATCTTATAAATATGTTTACAGCAAATCGTAGCCGTTGACATGACAAATAGCTGAATCTAGTAAGTATAGGTTATGGATTCTCGTTCCCACACTCGAGCAACAATCTCTCATAATTCAAATCCCAAATTTCTTAACCAGGGCCTTCATAAGATATGGACAAGCCAATACCAGATTCTGAATCTCCGAAATAGGCAATGAATTAAAGGATTGAAGGAACTTAATATCTAATATATGTTTGAAGTATTTATTGCTTGACATGGTGTCTATATGTTCCAAAAATGATCAAAAGCTCACAGGATATGAAGTATCTCTGTACTTCTAGCTCTGCACTTCTAGCTCTGCTCTCTACTTGAAATGAAAGACATTGTTCGATTCTAATGTGCAAAAACATTTCATAAATGAACTGGACATTCATTAGACGTTATCATAGGGTGATAATGCTCATAATACATTTCAAATTCTAAAAATAATATCTACAATTTTTCTGCAAACAAGTCACTTCCCATCAGAGATACTGCTTTGTTTTCGAAATCTTCAACATACTGAAATTCATAACTAAAGTTAAGGCACCTCTATTTGGTTTAAAAGAACAAAATTTACTGCAGCTTTCAGGCACATTTACCTTGATTTGAGCAGCTAATTCACAAAAATTTAAGTTTTTATATACAATGAGCAGAAACTGCATAACCGCAAAAAAAAGTGTTTTTAAAATTTTTGAGGTAAATGTGCTACATTTACCTTGTTATATTCTATAACTTAATTGATTATAACCAACTTAACTTGCTATACGGAATGAACAAAATTGTAGAATAGGATGATTTTTTAAAATATCAAGAAAGTAACGCCACCTCACATATTGAGTTCTATGCTGTATATTTACCAAAACGTAAATTTCTATAAAAAATAAATGAACTCAAGCCAATTAATCGGTGAAATTAGACTACCCACCACTTTCGCAAATGAAGGTATATCACCACTTTATTTTTTGGAAATACGCAACTATAACATGAAATGAAACTACACACTATAAGCAAATAAAAGGAAAAGAAGCTTACTAATTGTCCTAAAATAATAATGAAAAGTAGGCTTATTCAAGAACAGATTAAAGAATTTAGTAGCTTTCAAATAATGTTGCATAGCCTCTAGCTCCGCACTGATCAATCACCATAATCGCCTTCTCAGGATTGTGAAAGGATCCCAGTGGTGACATTTGTCCCTTTGGTTTGTAAGATTCAACCGATGATCACAGTAAAGCGCAAGCAAATGTGGCTAACTAGGGTCGAGACTAGAACACTCTTTTACCTCGAGGTAATTGGTACGTTTAAACTGCAACTGAACTTTTCCAAGCTGTATTGTCCCCGACGAAGTTGCGCATGTTGGACACTTTCATTATTTGCCCTGACTGCAACATCTCAGTGAAAAAGAGAAACTTTTGTTGTTATAGCGGAAAAGAAATCGTTGGAGTAAACTTGAAACTGATCCAGCTCGTGTCAGTCGTTTGTCCTGCTGGTTACTCTTATCAACGCTCGGTAGTGCACGAACTGGATTTGCACCACATCATTATCCCCTCAAGTCCAACGCCTCACGCACTGCCCATGAAACAAATGCCCATGCCTGCGACTCTCCCTACTTATGACACAGGAAACGATATCATGTCAATTAAGTACGAACTGCAGGTACAGTGTATGGTGATTAACATTAGTCCTTGCGTTTTACTGGAGCCCTGTGGTTTACTGATATAGTCTTGACAGGGTAAACCAAGATTGAGCGTCAGAAATGCTTTACTTTTGACTGAAATCTTGGTTTCAACTGCCATCCCTTACCGTCTGCCATCCCTTACCGTCGTAACGTTTCGTAGACCTGTAATGCCTGGTTAATATTAGTATCGCGGTCATCCTTTGCCGAACTGGGGCAATGATGAGCTCCGTAAAGTTTCATAGATTTGGTTTATTGTCAAGAACGTAAGGATGTCATTCTCCATTTTGCTTAGCAAGATTTGCAGCGATCGCGCACGATCACTATCGATCAAGGAAGCGTAATACTATTTCAGTGCATTGTGTGCTTGCCTCCATTCTACGATGACGTGGTCATGTCCATCCCAATCATCATTGGAACCTACCCGGCAGAGTTGACCCCGCTTCTACGCAAAATGAACATTTTGCCGAAGGAGGGCACCGTTCTGCGTCCCCCTCTCAACGCTGACCTGGGTTCTCCAGCTTTCGCAACTTCGATTGAAGAAGGTGGGAGACATTGTTTATACAACATCAGATCTATTTAATGCAAAGCGATACTTTGCGTGATTACTACTTTTGAAAAATCTTTTGTTGTTCAGACGTAACGACGCGCACACCCAAATACGATATTTACGAGAAATGCCTACTACAGAAATTTTTAATGTTAACGAAAAACTCCAATTACGCAGCAGTTTCTCCTGAAGGAAAACTTTCAAAACTGAAAGCATCAGTTTAAGTGATTACCTGTTTTCATTACCACCGGCAAAGATTATTCGGGAGGCTTAAGGTGAAAGCAGTTATTTTGCTTGTAGTATCGGCTTATATTTCTTGCTTAATCTCATTAAAAAAAGAAACTTTTCCAAGGTTTAGCCGGCATGAGGGTAAAGGTTTGATAGATGTGCTGAAATCAAAAGTGTTTATCACCATAAAACTATGCACAATGAAGCTAACAGCAGTCGCAACTTCTAGTAGCTGGTTGGGCTTGATACAGTTAATCTTCAGCCTTTTTCTACTTGGCCTGGGTGGGCGCATAAAACCTATTCTTGTCAATTTGTCAGGCTCAGTTTATTTTTCTGTTTGCGGTTAAGCAACCGCCTTCTGTACGACTTCGCCACAAAACCAGGGACTGACGCAACATAAAAACAAAGACAATAAGCTTGAATATCTGCTCATAATCAGCAACGCTACATTTGATTTTCTAACAGCTGCTCAAGGCAATGACTGGCTCGGTACGGGCAACAACTCGTCTAATCTTCTCTGATTCGTGCAAGCATAGTCGATCGTTGACTTTTTCCAATGCATTTTGGTAGACTAAAACCGCTGTGAAAAAAACGCTACTCAGCAACGAAATCACGAAAATACTTCGTCAGGAAATCGCATATTTCTTCAAAATTCAGCATTTCCACTCGCGTTCGAATCGCTAGCTGTGCGTTGAACACAACGTCGGTTGTCTTCGTGCCGGAGTTGCAGACTGCGTGACCCTGTTTCGTGACGCCGCACGCCACGCGGCAACTGGCTGCTTTTGGTACCGAGAGCCTGTCATCGGTAGGACTTTGAACTCCCGTGCAAAAAATGTTCTTCGTGCTTGGTGTAGTTACATTTTACTCGCCTTTAACATATCACACCATCAGTACATTTTAAAATATTGGCCGACTTTGCAGTAGGGCAAAACCGCTATGTTTGCCGCTAGGTATGTGCGACAAACAACATTGGTGCACTTTGTGAAAAAGGTTATTTGTTTCACGCTGTTCCCTTGGTGTGCCATTTCACAGAATTGATCTTGAACTTCCGCACTCGCAAGCTGTTCGATTTTAAGTCGTTTTGCTGGTTACGCACTCTGGTTGTCTGCGCTGCAGTTTTCCAAAAAATTACCTTCAATCTCAAGATTAAAAATATAGTGTTTGCTGTATTTGCTGTCACAGCTGAACATGAAAATCTACAGCTGTACTGAATGCAATCTGCAAGTGGAAGATCAAATTTAAAAGTGGAAAAACTTCAGTCAACGACATTGGTGCAATATCTACTATGTCCATTGAGCTCAATGTAGGCATAAATATTGCTTCTTTAAAGCCAATGCCCCAAACAGCGGAATGGCAACTGAAAATTTGGCCTTCACGTCTAATCACGGCCAACTCTTTTTATATCACAGTTTTTTCAGTGCCCATGCTTCCAATGAACATCTTTAAGGGAAGCCTTTTTACTTTTTGACTCGACTGTCAATTATAGTTTGGACAATTACTGAGTCTGGAGAGAAATTTAACGTCATTTCTAAATATAAGAAACGATGCCGCGACCTCGGTGAAATCGATTTCTTTCTGTACGTCCTGGTCCTTGTGCAAATGACTCGACCGAGACTGGAATTAAGTATAAAAACGTCTACTTTTTAACTTTTATCTTCACTGAATATTTACTGCAAATCACCACTGTCTGAAAAGAATAAACAAGAACGTTTTATTCTTACAACATGCGACTGTGATTAACAAATTAGATTTGACGAAGCTTTGTCGGTGACTCGGGCGCCTTTTGCAGTAGCATCCTATCAGACCTTTTTCTTGCCTTAATGTTGTTTTCCAAAGTGTGTATGCAGTTTGTACCAGTAGTTAAAATAAACTTAAGTGCTGCTTGCTCAGCCTTCAGTCAATGTTCTCCTTTTTAATCAGAATGAACGAGTATGTCAGGTGTGGACGATTCGCGAAACTTGTTGCATGGTTTGAATCAAGCTGCCTGAAAGCTTTTTTGAAAAACAAACGAGCCTTATCTGTGGGTGCTGTTACGCGTTAGAATGTTACGACATGACTTGAATCGAGTCGCACCTGAGTCTAGTTTTCGACTGAACTCGCATTTTCTTCTTTAACTTATTTGACACGAATCAGGTTTCAGATTGGTTCAGATGTCTCCGTTTGACTTTTACAGTTTTTCTAATGAGCAACCTCTGAATCCGGCTGCACCGCAATAAAATTTTGATTAAATGTTGTTAGGGAAAGTTTTGAGTAGTAAACTTTAGGACTCAATCTGCCATCTTTTTCAGTTTTTAATGTTTATAGATCAGGCGTTCCAACCTTTTACTGACCATGTACCCCTTCCAGCATTTCGACAGATGAACATGTACCGTATTTATTCGATTGTTAGCCGCCGTTTATTGTAAGCGGCACGCAATAGTGTTAAAAAATTAATGTAAGCCGCACTTAAACATTGGTCAACTTGGCCTCTGACATACTTTCGCATACTAGCACGTTTCGCGTTTAAATGGCAACCCTCGCAATGATCTTTACACCACCACAACTGCTTTCTGTTTATCACAATCCCTCCTGTGGCCGAATGTGCATATGATACTGAAGTGAAGAAAGAGAAAGCGAACAGACTTTGTGTCGACAAAACGTAGCCAAGGACGGTGTGAGCGTCGAGACTTTCAATAAGATAAAGAAAAAAATGCAAGCCGCCCTTGAATGTAAGCCGTACAAAACGATGAAAAAAACTTCATAAGCCGTGACTTACAAACGAATAAATACGGTACCCCTAAAATTTCTTATGACAAAAAGACAGTAAAATAAAAAAAATCCACTGAATTTTCAAAACCATAAAGGTAGATCGACTTTTTCCCAAAATGTTAACATGACTAATTATAGATATGTTTAACAATGAGCATATAATGACTTTCGAAGATAATATTCACTGATATATGTATCAATATTTGGAAATAAATAATATATAAATATAATTTTCCCTTCTATTGCTAACCTTAAATTTACCCCTTCAGACAGGCAAATGTAACCCTAGGGGTACATGTACCCGAGGTTGGGACCCCTGTTACAGACAAAGCGCTGCCTCAGGACAAAAAGACACTCTTGTAATGAGCATTTGTCCGTGAGAGCGTAATACGGAAGTTGGGCCGGACATAAATAAACGTGACTCAACGTTTATTGCAACAATTAATCCATTTATGCAGGATTCTATTTGAAAAAACTTTCAGGACTGAGAATGTGGAGTGGTACATGAAATCGATTTTCTACAATGTGCTGACTGATTTCTTGTTTATCTCCATTGTGGAAAGTGGTTACTTGAAGTTATGTAGACTAGATCTTAATTCGCATATTCAACGACTCGAACTGATTTGACTCAAAAATTTCCTTTTCATGACTTAAACACGACTCAAATTTTTACAGCTACAGTATCATCAAAAAATTCAAACAGGTAACAACATTTTGTTTTCCTATGAGATGTGAAAAGTTTATTCAAATATAACCACTGGCTCTGATGCAGTTTAAATTCCGCTGCTAGAAAGTTGGACTTTCATCATGCAATTTGGATTTCATAGTGTGATGGAGTTATTTTTTCTAAGAGGAATCGCTTTAGATTTTTAATCCGGTGGATAACGTTAAACACCTGGAAGGTTTGAAATGAAATTATACTGCGTGGGCAACTCCACACAACAAAATAGCATGACTACCGTTTCTTTGGGCGGTTGAATTAGCGATTTTTCGAGATGCCTACAAGGTTTTTAGATGATAAACACACGTTGAAGCACACTTCACGGCTTCAAATAGCCAGGACTATTTTGCACTTCAAAGTTTTACGCACAACTGCACTTCACACACGTTTACATTGGATCAAAGATTATTGGGTTCGTATGACTTGCAGTTACACCGACAAGTTCAATGGAAAACCTTCATTCAACTTGTCACGAAAATGAAGACAGCGACAATTGCAATTCCAGCGATGAGGATGATCTTAGCATGATAGGAAAGGTCAACCGCGGTTATCAAGCATCTTCTGCCGGTGATTTGAATAAGCATCATAATACAGGTAAGCTGTTACAAATAATACATCATTGGCCCAACTGTAAAGCGCGTTTTGCAAACAAAATACGCGTTGTCGACAACATCAAATACAAAACTTATGGCTGGAGGAAATTTTTCGTTTCGTTGTAACGCTCTCTTTTCAATCAAGTAAAGAGAGGATCAATGAAATATTTCTGAGATGAAGAGCTGCATACCATAGATTTTCTCTCCTGCTATTGCCTTAAAACAACAAAAGTCACACGACATTTGGTCACGAATGCCTTCAATAGTTCATGGTTTGGTTTTCTTGCTTGCACGAAAAGTTACAGCATGTCAGCAGTAACTCGTACAAAAAATGTCATGATAGAGAAACGTATTGTGAATGCCAGCTAATTACTTTTCTTATTAATTATCTTCAAAGCTTAAATTGCAGAGCATGTTGTTAGCAATAATTACTTTCTAAAAAGTGTATGAGATAGGCAAACGGCAACTAACATTGAAGAATGAGTTGCTGGACAAGGCTTTGAGAATAAAGTTTTACATTTGATATGTTTTTTCGCGATTGCAGAAAAAAGCGATAGAGTCCTAAATGTTCGTTCTATTTTTAGACCTAAATACTAAATCCTAGAAAGGTTTGTTTTGTTTTTTAGAATTTGTTTTTCTATTTCTTTAGACCTAACTCCTCGGTGGAAAAATACGAAAATCATTTACTTCGAGAAAAGGTCTGACAAAAGCTGGATAGTGCGTTATGTACGAATTGGCTCCACGCTGCAAAAACCAGACAGCCCGGCCACAGCAAAGGCCGAACGATAGCTGGCCTATCTCAAGAGTAAAAAAGCTTCGGTGGTGAAAATTCTTTGGCTAACCGGCGGCTTGGTGATTTGAAATTGGAAAAACTATTTAAAGATTACACAATTTGCAATTCAGAACAGCTCAGTGTATTTTCATTCTTCCTTATAATTCGTCTTTCTTAATAGGTCGTTGCCCATTGCTAGTGAAGATTGCGATTTGTACTCTTCGAGTTCTTCTTCATGTTTGATTTTCACTTTCCGTATTTTCTTATTGTGAAATTTTTGCGTTTCTCACAATATTCTTCTTAACTTTATTGTAAAGGTTAGCGATTTTAAGTAAATCATCTAAATTCCATTAAATCTTTCTGCGGCACAGTAGTGAAAGACCTACTCGTAGTTCCTGAAAGTGAACTTGATTTGAAGGCCCCTCCATATACCTTATTGGTTACTGCAACTAAATGGTTGACAAAGTATTAGAGATAAATAGGCCATTTTTACTGACGCCACGATTTCCAAAACATGGTTACCTTTTTTTAGTGAACAGAATTTGTTTTTATATTTTTAGGACAGAGCCTATTTAAAGCCTTATGGTTTTTTTACAATAGAAATGTGGAAATTTCTTTCGTTAATTTTTTTTAATCACAGTCTTTTTCATGCAGAAATTGAGAATCATTGAAAACATATTGTATGCATGGTGTGGTCTACAAATCCTTGGCTGATCCTTGTGTGTTATGACAATGTGCCTGTGCTTATGTGAATCAAGGTCAAAGGCAAGCAAAACATATAAAAAATGCTAGAGTAGATGCAAGCAATTCACAGCAAGACCACACACACAACGATACTTATTCAGAAGTTTGTTATTCGTCAACCACACGCACTCCGCCCTCCATACAGTTGTTCCGATGATAAGTCAAGACCATCAGACTTCACCGTAGATTGATCCCATGCATGCAGTGACGGATTTACGCATAGGCCGAATAGGCCATGGCGTAGGGCCACGCGCAACTCCTTCCTACGGCGACTCATTATTAACTTAAAATTTACGAAATTGCGCAGAGGCATAACTTCACAATTTACTAAGAAACGAGCAAAAATGCAAACGTCTAGACCAGTGGTTCCTAACCCGGAGGCGCGCCTCCCCAGGAGCGTAAATGAATTTCCAGTGGGCGCGAGCCCCTACGCGTTCTGCAACGTAGTAAGTTTGATCAATAAATTCATCAATAAATACGATTGTTTTTACAATTTATTTTGATGTCAGGAGCGTGAAAGGAAGAACAGCTACTCAGGGGGACGTGGTATAGAAATGTTAAGAACCAGTGGTGTAAGACTCTTATCAGTACCGTAACAACACGATAATATTGTTAGCTGCGCCATATAAGAATGACAGTACTGCTTTTCATCGGAGTTCTGTTGTGTCTGGCGGTCTTGAGTTGTTGCGAGCTTTTTGTCAGTGGAACACTGAACATCAAGTAACAAAGTGCTGTGCGAAAGCCTTGATACTGAGGAGCATGGCTGGGCGCGAAAGGGACCCTGACCATCTGTATGAAAGTTGTTACAAGCAGTAGTGTAGCCAGCCCGAAATTTTTGGGGAGCCAAACACTTTGACTTTAAGCGAGCAACAGTGTTCGGGACACTCCATGTCAAAGCACAAAATGACAAGATATTCTAAACGTTTGGGGGCATATCCCCGTTGGCCACTACTGGCTCCGCCTATGGTTACAAGAAAAAAATGAAAAAGAAAAAACAATACTTACTTGATGTTCAGTCTTCCACTGACAAAAAGCTCGCAACAACGCAAGACCGCTAGACACTGCAGAACTCCAGTGAAAAGCAATATTGTCAGTATTGGTTGTTACGTTTGGTTGCTACCAACTAGATTGCCCGCAGAGAGATTGCTTGTTGAATTCTATAGGTTAGTTAAATAAGCTAGAACAGTTTCTCGTGAGGTTTTCTTGGAAAAATGCGTCTACATTGTTGTGGCGTAGCTAGCCCAAATTTTTGTTGAGGGGCAAAAAAATTTGAGGGGGACAAAGTGTTTGATTCTAGGCAAGCAATAGTATTTTGTTTGTGGCAACGCTTCGCAAAGCACAAACTGACTAGATATGCCAAAATTTTTGGGGGCGCGGCACCCTAGACTCCAGTGGCTACGCTTATGCCACATTGGACTTACTTCATATGGTGAACTGAAGGTGTTGCGAAAAGTCAAAACTTTTCTTCATGCTGTTTACCATCAGCTTACAGCGTAGACTACATAGAGGATTAAAACACAATATTTTGCATCACTTGAAAAATGGCAACGGCATAAATAACCCCTGTGTCCACTGCATGGATTGTGCTTGTTTGTTCCATAAAATATATGGTTACTACAACAAAGGACTAGGGGCTTACGTACAGATAATTACCGTATTTATTCGAGTATAAGTCGCATGCATTTATAAGTCGCACCTCCATATTTGACCTGGTCAAACGATACAATTTTTTGTAGATGACATTTATTCATCAAAATCCCGTAAAACAAACTTAAAAGCCATCAAAGTCACTGCATTCACTGTCCTCTAATAGTTTATCGCAGTCTTCTTTTGGTACATCCTTATCAACATCCCATGACAATGGCAAGCTCTCTTCAACTTGATCACCTCCATCATTAGAGCATGCATACACACACGTGCAAAGCGCAGTCTAGATAACACGCGCACAGTAGCAGCGTACATGCGCATGTCGCACCTCATGTATAAGTCGCACCTGACTTTTTGGGTGAATTTTTAGTACAAAAAATGCGACTTACACTCGAATAAATACGGTAGATCGAAAACTCGACGATATTTTCGAGGGCAGAAACAAGGTCTCGCATGAAAGTGTATATATCCGAAAAGAAAACCTACAAAAAAACGCTTGAAACCGCGGAATTTAAAGAAGATAATTTCTGAATCATACGAAAGAGCTATAAATTCCAAGAAAAGATCGCACTGGCATTTGTTCTTGAGACGAACACAGGAAAGGCTTCAATTTCTATTGAAGATCTTCTAAGGCAATCATAGAACTAAAGTTGGCACCACAAAAGTTAGGTTTTTGAGGGGAACTATACGTAAGATGGGCATACTTTCACGCTTTTCAAACAAACGTGCACATAGGTCACACCTGCGTGGGGCCACAAAAACTAGACGTGCACATAGGTCACACCTGCGTGGGGCCACAAAAACTAGACGTGCACATAGGTCACACCTGCGTGGGGCCACAAAAACTAGACCCCCGCGCTCCGTAAATCTACCCCGCATGCATGTACAAACGGATTTGCGAATACCAAGCAACTTTCTCTGAGCCATTCGCCAGGCAAAAAGACTGCAATTCCAGTTCATGAGGCTTTTGTATCACTGAAATCTGTTTTTTCCGCATTCATTATTATTGATGTAATCGTTGGTATCTGTGCTTTGGTTTAGCGGTGTGAGACATCTTTTTTGAACAACCTCCAGTGGTTCTTCAATCCTTTGCTGTTAAAACGCGATAGCATACCACAGTTTTCATGTTGAAGCAAACTGCATTGATTTTATCCTTTCGCAAAGCAGAAAGCAACGCTCTTAGAAGGTTTCCCGAGTTTTCTAAAAGTTGAGCTTTCGTCTCAGATATTCATGAACATTTTTCAGAGCAAAACATGAACGTTTTTCAGGGACAAAGGAAAAAACTTGATAAGCAAACCACAAAAAAGCGGAAAAATTCTAATTGCTATGTGTATTTGTGTGTCATGCAGTCTATATTTTATGTGACTGCTGTTTTACATACAAATATTCATAGTCGCAAAGAAAACTAACTGCACACGAGATTTTTATGCACAAACGTTCTGACAGTTGCGAAACATCACATGCCTGCTTTATGACTGTCTGAAAATTTGTTGCGGAAACCTGACTTGCCAAAATATGCACAAAATACTCGTAACTTTTGACTTTGTTTTTTGGTTCAAACTGTTTTCTTGACCGATGTTATTCATTTCGATTTTCCCGTTTTGTTTGTAGCTTTGAATTTCACTGTTTATTAACTTTGCGCATTTTCATCTTCACGAATATACGGTCATGTTACTTTGACAACTGTGCTGCTCCTTTGCGTACAAATGACACCAATATGGGTATAAACAAACGCGCAATGTGCGTAAAAAGAAACAACTAAAAAACTTGGCTTTACTCCTGGTTAGACGTGCACGATGTGATGTTCAGGCAAAACGCTGTCCTGCAAAACGAAGCTTGACTTGAGGATTTGACTTGAGTTCCTTGAGGATTCATTCAAATGTCACGCACGGATTTCACTAAGTTGTTTCTGCTTCTTTCTACTGATTTTTCTGCTTGAAGCATTTTCCAGAAGACTGTTTGTAAAATTTTTTGGGGGGTAAAGGGAAGATTAAACTTACTTCCTGAACCAACTACATTCTCGAAAGCATGAAAACATTTTCTGTGAGTTTACAAAAATATTTTCTATGAGTTCACAGACATTTATGTTCGAAAACAATTGTATAGTCAGCCTTGTCGAGAAATATTTTAAATGTTCAGGTAACGTCTTGCTATTACAAGAATCAGAACAGTGCAAAATGCAGGGCAAAGCAGGAAAATATTTCAAAAACGAATCTAAAAACGAAACGAATATAGAATCAAAGACAAAGCCAGGGGCTTTATTTGCAATGATTCTGAATCGTAATGGGTTGAAAATAAGACACTTAAATGAAGTACACTTGCAGAGGACAAAAGTAAACATTCAATCGCTTAAATACATACTTTGAACCCAGCCCATATATACTTTTACATATTTACTTTTCCAGTCTTTTCAAAACTAGTTGTTTTTTCAAGTAGAACCAAAACTAATCGACAGAAGACCTTGATTAAAACAACTTGTGAAAACAGAAAACAAGCTCAATTTTAATGCAAGTGATTTTGTGAATCAATGTCTACTTCATCAATCTTTTTCGCGTTGTGCAACTGGTTAACAAATACTTCAAGTCTTAATGAAAAAAAACTCATTCTAACCGCATAACTGCTATAGTTCAGTGCACTTTTTTCGATCCCAGACTCTATCATTTGACATGGGGGCCTGAGAAGTTCTCTTCCCAACCTCTGCGACAGCAGCTGGCATGAAAATGTGCGGTTCCTCATGTACAGAAATCCCACCACATTCTTTCAACCACGTTGGTTAATGATTTCTACTGGAAAAAACTTTTGACACCAGTGAAAAAGTGACCTGAGTGGAATCCGTCGTACCGATCTTGAAAACAAAAACAGGATATTTACTTCAGAAACGGTTCTGTAATCAGAAGATAAACTTCTATTGCGCAATTTTTGCGGAAAACTTGTACAGCTCTGAGCTGCTATTGAAATCACTTCTATCACACATTTTCGACATTTCCGAAAGGTTGAAATGTAAAAATTAGCAACCGACATTCAGAGATCTTCTCGCTTACCGAGTCTCCTTGGCTCTGGACTGAAGAAGCATCGTTTTGTAGATTGTTCTCTGTAAAGGCTTGTAGGATGAGCATTAGTGCACAAATACAGTGCAGTAGGGTGTGAAAGTATCTGAAGCAGCTGACCCACACTCCTGGAATCCTTGTCTGATACCAGCAATAAACCACGACTATGCAGTACGGCGTCATATTGATTAAAGTTGCCATCACAGTGATCGTGAAAGTGTAACGGAATACAAAATGTTTTTCAGTGCAAACTGCAAAAACATGAAATTTCATTAGACATATCCTGAAAAAAACAAAAATAATCTTTGGGTGAAAGACTACTGTTAATGATGTATTTTTAAAACTAAGGCCAGAATTTTTGAAGGAGCTCTGTGCCTTCTGTAACATGTGAATGACGTAACAATACAACGAGCAGCAAAGCATCATCTTGAAACACGGGCAACAGAACTCTGTTATACGATGTAATATTTTGTGGTCAACTTTGGTAATCTGTGAGAAGGAAATCAATTTGCAATGTGACAACACAAACCTTTCTGCCTATTGATCAACATAAATTGTGAGAAAAATAATAGAAATGTGAATGAAGATATTTTATGACATGTAACATCCTCTGTGATTTAAAACACTATGCTTACAAATAAACTTTTATTACTATCAATGAATACTACAATCATGAGCAAAATAAACTGAATGCCATATACAAAAAGCGTAAGGTAAGTTGCTTCTGTAACTTTTTCTTACGTTGTGCAACAGCGCATAGGACGCTAGTGAGCAAGATGAATATCATGTAAAGATGCATATAGCAAGCTCGAAAATCCTCCACAGCTGATCGTCTGCAGGACTTTGATGTGTGTTCAGTTTTCTTTTTCATTGATTTGAAAGCCACGTCATCTGTGCAAAACAGCAATCAAGCAGGTCTATAGCATCAATGCAGACAATAAGACATCGTTCACATCTTTCAAACGAAAAAGTAGCTGGCAATGCAACAAGCTATATACTCGCAACAATGGTTGACACACTCATGTTTACGTTCTTACTGGCGAACACAATTTTTGATGCTCTGTTTTAGAGCTGCTTGACACAGAATTTGGGCTGCTGATTCCAAAAATCATACTCATTTTTCTCTATCTGCTCAACCTTTCAAGCTGCTACAAATTTTGTTGCAATGGTCTTTATGATTGACTTGGCCTTACTTCATGATTTCCCCAAGACATCACAAATTTCAAGTCACGTGCTCGGCTATGCTAAATGTGAATTGATTGTTTGTAAAATCATAAAGACCATTTATGTACCCTACCTTATACAACGGATATTTGCACATAAGCCATCTTTTACAGCAGGGCGTGCAACCATGCAGCACTGCCGGGCCAAACGCACATAACCAGATTGGTCCATGGGCCACAGCTGCATGTGTCAAGATCTGCGGGGCAGTCAATTCGCTGGCCACCCACGGAAGATTGGCAATACCCTTTTAAAATCTGGACCTTTCCGCGGGTCACAATACATCAGCTCCCGGGCCACGGGTTGCACACCATTGTTTTACAGCAGTGGTTCCCAAACTTTTTCTGATCGCGTACCATTTGTGGATCCCGTACTGTCAACACGTACCACCTTATTCCAGGAAAACTCAATGTGCCAAATATAATTCGATCAAAAGTTTGGAAAACCGGAATTGACACAAATGCAACATGAAGAAAATGGCTGTGAGAAAGCATTATGGCCATTGTAGAAACCAACAAGGGAAGTAGGCTACACAAAAATTCAGGAATTTATTAACAGTACCCGACAGGTAACAATTATTGCTGTGAATATATTCTTTTTCTGAAGAAAAACAGGAAGTAGGTCTATTTGCGTACCACGTTGAAGGCCTTGGTGTACACTACTGGTACGCGTACCACAGTTTGGGAACCACTGTTTTAGAGTACTCCCGATTAAAAACTAAGCTGGTTGCCTGCTTGGATTTTAAGGTTTGTTGGCGGGTTCAGACAGTGTGTCGGTGTCTGATGTGAGTTTTGTGTTGAAGTCAGGATTGAATTTAAGTAGATTGGCAGTGAAGCTAAGATTTGCATTTAGGGATGTAGTGTCAAAAAATGTGTGGGAATGCACAAAAAACTAGCCATTTATACCAGGGTTCTACGCAAGAGACCAACGCGTCGTTTATTCATTTATGCGACGTCTGGAGCTACACACAAGAAATCTGAGTAAAAATACACATCTTCAAGTCAGGTTACCATGAAAAAGTGTGGGAACGCGTTCCCATCGCCCAAAAACGTGTGGACCACCGGTGGTGCATCTAGAATTTCTGGTAGTTCACAAAGAATTCTATGAATCTTTTATGAAACGTTCACTAACCTATGTGCAATACAGTTTAGACTTTTTGTTCACGAGGTGTTAGCATAGTAAAAACGTTCATCGGATTTACAAAAAAGATGGACTACCGGTCGAAAAGGTTGAGAACCATTTATATAGCCTGAATCCAACTCCAAAAAGGCTTATTTTGTAAACCAACCAAAATTTATTAATGGAGAAATCAACTTCGGTATTTTTTAAATTTTCATTTCTATAAGTATTGAATACAAACTCAGCTCTGCGTCCGGAAAATCAATCCCGTCTACCTCCTCGTCCAAATAGTTTCGTGCCGACGATAAGTACTGCTGCTTTGAAGTAAGTGTACCAGAAGTTGGATGTGGCCACCATACCATTCCACATATCGCGAACTTTGAAACCAGGTGGGGGATAAAGCAGAAGGCAAATGTTCAAAGTGTAGTGAGTAATGAAGGCAAGTACAAACTCAGCGCTAATTGCCGATACAGGCCAAACCCCGAAGAAAGTTATCCAACAAGGAATAAGGTGAAAGAATGGAATTAAAATTGGCGAAAGATAGCTCAATCCCTGAATGGTGTACATAATCCTTTGCGAGAATGACAAACCCCACTGCAGGAGCGGAAAGTCGTTAAGCAAAATTTGCATGTTGCCTTTGCACCAACGTGACCGCTGCTTGAAGATTTCTGTGATGAGATGCGGTGACTGGCCGACAGCCAGAATTTCGTTGTGATATGCGACTCCCCAACCTTTGGTGCAAAGCCGAAGGGAGAGTAAGGTGTCTTCGGTGACACAACCCACCGGGAAGTATCCAACGTCTTTCAGCGCGTCGGCACGGACGGTGAAGTTGGTGCCGCAGCAGTTAACAGCACACCACCTGTCCAGACTCGGCTCGATACGGTGAAAGAAAGAAGTGTTCAAGTGATCCCAAACATCTTCATCAGGGTTGATGTCGTAGAAAAACTGGGGCGTTTGGACGAGAGCCAGGGTTCGCTCTCTTTTTTCTGAAAATAGTGGCAAGACGCGAACTAAGTAGTCCCGTCTGCACGAATAAAAAAAAAGATAGGTGCTCCATTGTTTCAAGTTTGAACAATTTGAATATGCACATTAGAGTTAAAATCCAGTCAAAGGCAAAAAGCTAGGACTAAAGACATATGTAATTTAACAAAGTATCAATGGTTGCTCAAATGATTTAAGTACCGCACAAAGAGTGCACCGAAATCTATAAAAGGTGAATTTATGTAAAGTATTGTACACTGCTTTTGGTTTACAAAATTTTTGATTTAGCCTGTTTCATGTACATTGTGAAAAGTCAAGTATCCTCTCTAGTGATTTTGTAGAGATAGAAACGTGATTGTACAAATAGATACAAAACACCGATTAACAAACTGTAGTTGAACATTTTTTACCTCGGAATGAAATCTGCGTCAAATATTACGACGCATTCCTCCTTTGGTTCACAGCTGTCATAAATAAAGTGAAGAGTGTGGTTGATATTTCCAGCTTTGGCGTGATGAGGCAAACCAACAAACTTGGGTCTAGCAACATAGTGCAAGTACACTTTCCTGAAAAACAGAGCCGTAAAAAAAAGAACCAATCCTATTGAAAACAAAAATGCACAAACCAGTAGAAATACACATCTTCAAACCAAAACGCGTAAACCAATGGCATAGCCATAAACAAAATCACGTGGGGTTTACAAAAACAACTATATCAACCTAAGTCAGGGGTGTCAAACTCGCTTCAGTTCAGGGGCCACTTCAGGCAAATTTAATCTCAAGCGGGCCGGACCAATGCAATCACTGTATAACACCTTGGTTATAAGTATTGACAACTTCCAACTGTTTTCATAACTTGCAAGTCTTCGCGAACTCACCTGCAAGTCTTCACGAAACTCACCCTCACAGGGAAAATTTTACGTGAGAAAAACAAATAAGCAATTGCGTTTAGGTTTCAAGTAATTGAAATCTAGTCACCAGTTATCGAAGTATGACTGGATAAACTTCTCAAGCAAACAAATAAGTTTTTACTTTACAAAATCATGCCGCGGGCCGGATTCAACCTCGCAACGGGCCGGTTTTGGCCCGCAGGTCGTATGTTTGACATCCCTGACCTAAGTATTATTCAACGAGTGAAATCCCTAACCTTTAACTCATAATGCAAATGTCTGGAGGGACAACTGCAAAAATGAGGTGTAATAGGTGCATATCAAACATAATTCAGAAAACAAACGGCAAGACCACCAATATCGGGAAACTGAAGAATTCTACGTTGAGTAAAACTGTGGAGGATGACGTATTGCTGGGCAACAGCGACATTTTTTCAGAGTGTAAATCGGCTCCGAAATTCGCAATCGTTTTCAATTACTAAATGATGATAAAAATCTCTGATTCAATAAGATTCACAATAAGGCTCTTGTAAGTGATCTTGTGCAACTCTGCGTCTGGGAACTTGTATTTATTTAATCTCTTTCGAAAGGTTGTGCAGGGTCTGAAAAATATGCGTTTCAAAGTTGTATTTGACACCTCAATATTTTAACAGGCACTGCGACTCCCACACTAGAAAATTGATATCAGTTTAAATGTCACACGAACACACTTCAGGACAACACCGGACAGTTTTACACAAATGGGGATGCATTTAATTTGCAATGCAGGTGATGCGATGTTAAACCTAGAAGGGAGAGTCTAAAACTCCAAGCCTCGTGGGTTCGATTGTCAGACCCTGTACACACGTTTTGCCTATTTTCAGTCTAGGACTGCTGTTTGCACTTAAATCTGCGAATATACGCGTGAAGAAAGTCCTTGCCCAGCAGAATAATCCGAGTTTTCTAAAATGTCTTGCATAATTTGCTGAATGACTGATATTGAATAAGCGTGGTGTAACTGTGGATAAGTCAAAGTTCTTTTGAATCACTAGGGAGAAAAGCTTGTACATTTCCTATACAATTCAGAGTGAGGTTTCTTTAGGTGGTGATGCTGAAGCACAATCCAATTTTTTCGCTTGAAAACGCCAAGGAACGCAGTCGTTGGCTTCAATTTTTTGCCAGAAGTGAAAAGTCCATGTACGCAAGGAACAATGTACGCAGCAGTACGATTTGGGAAAATCATAAATAGGTGAGTAGCATTTTGCGGAAGTATATCCAGTGTGTGCTCAGTTGGAGATACTTTTGAAGACTAGCATGGCTCATAATAAGTCAGCCATTACTGGAACCTGGATTGCAATGTGAATTTTGCAGCAGAAGATCAACTGCGGGTACGTTTTTCTCACTGCACGAAATCCAGATGTGCGGTGAGTAACGTCGCCTCAGTGCACACGGCCTTAGTTGACTTGACCAAAGCATTTGATATGGCCAGCAGGGAACGACTATACATAGATCGGCAGAAAATCGGCTGTCCGTCTACAATTTAACCTTGCCAAGTCGTTACATGACGAAGCGGAAGAACGCATCTTGTTTGAGGGTGCTCTATTGCTGTATTTACCTCTGCGTTGAAAAATGCCGTACAGCGAAATCGTTTTCTAGCTTCATCTCTGTTTAGAATTTTCTTGGCTGTTGTTTACCGTACATTCCGTAATGATAGCGAAGATAGCATTTAATGACGGAGTTTTTGTATGCTCTCACAAAAAGTAAAACATTAAATCCGCATATCCTTATATTTCACCCACTGTTTGCAAAATTTTGAAATACATCTGTTTTTTTAATGTAAAATTTTGAAATACCTCTGTAAATCAAACTTTTAATATGTACTTGTTCCGAACTGGCGCTTGCAGTTATTTTAAGCGGTTATTCACCTTCATCAACTCTGAACATCAGAGGCCATAAAAACCCAGCAAATATGAGAAGTATGCTCTTGACAAAATCTAAAATTGAATAAAAAATATCTCTTCCACGACAAAATGCTTGGCTGTTTATTTTTAAAATAATTACACCTAAAAACCTACTCTTTTGTTCGATTCGACAAAACCCAACTTTCCAAGGCTTGCCTTTTCCCATCATCTAGCACGTAAACATGCATATGCAAATCCGAAGGCAAGTCCATATTTATGATCTCGTGTACTGTTGCCGCTACAACCTCCAGAGGCTCCTGAAAATTAATTACCAAGTTTGTATGAGAAACAAGGTAAATATCAGTTCATTCTTTATACAAGGATGAAAAACATGCTGAAATTTTTCAAAAGGAGGAAAACAATTTTAGAAAATAAAATGCAACTACTTCAAGATTATACATCGTTATGCTTTGGGCTATAGGATATTGCTTGTATTCAACATACTGCAGAAAATCAAGTTGTACAAACACGGAAACGTTACCTGCAAGGTGGGTACTATGATTCTGACTGTGTGAAACTGCAAATCATTGCAAGCACGCTCATGTAAACGTAGATTGACACATGACTCCCATCTCCACAGGCAAATCCCCTTTAAAAATGCTTCTTAATTCAGATGGAGTTCAACTTCAAGATACAGCTCTTTCAAAAACCGACTGTTATCTTTTAATATGAATCTCACCGAAACAAATTGCTTGCAATTATCGCGATCTTGCTGCCGCTACACAACAGCAGACAGTAGTTGAAAAAGATTCTGAAATGTTCACGAATTTTTGATGGCATTTGAAAATTTTGAAGTACTTACTTGCAATATGAGAGACATTGCAGAAACAATTTCTGCAACAAGAACTATAATTCGATATATCCGGTTAAATCCTGCTCCATCCAGAGTGTAATGTATCCGAACGAAGACATACGCCACGAACGAGATGATATAAAACACATACATGATTCTAAAGATGTGGTTGTTGGTCTTCGACAATATGAGTGGAACGCGATGAATGGTGGTTACTGGCCTACGCCCAACTTCATTTGTAACCTACAAATTTCATAAAACTATGAACATTTTGTTGTGAAACGTGAACAGTGTTTGAAAGGGTTGTGTTTTTCCTTGACAGAGTTTCAAAACTCAGAGCACCTTGCACAAAATGCACTGTACTTTATTCGGAGAAGATAACGGAAAACAAGGCAGACAGTTCCGCTTACGGCTTGAGTACAGCAATGTAGAGCTGCAGAGCACGCATCGAATAGAATGAGTTACCAGCAAAGGCGATGGTATTTACCGACCGACGAAGAGGTACAGAGCGCGCAAAACAAAGCAACGCGCGGCGTGGAATAAAAATCATTTGTCGGCAGAAACAATCAGCGCCGCGGCATTTGCGCCAAACGTGCACAAGGAAAGTTCGAGAAAACACAACTCTAACAGAAAGTCTAACCCAGGGTCTCAAACAGGCGTCCCGGGAGGCGCATGTGGCCCGCGACAGCGTTTTGTGCTGCCCGCTATGCTTTTTGTAAATTTTCAAATCATTAACATTTACGTTGTTTAGTTTATTGACCGGTATTTAAAAGCTCTCTGCTAATGAGTGAACAAGTTCCTTTTAGACGAACGTAGAGACGGCTAGAAATGATTTACTTATAACTCAGTAACGATACATTTCGCAGGAAATATATGCAAACGCTGTTTCTAGTAAGGTTCAGGTACCGCCAGTGTTGCGTCAGCTTCATAATTCGGCCCTCGAGTTGTCAAGTCATAATCCGGCCCTTGGGTGACTTTATAAGTCCTCATTTGGCCCTCGGAGCAATTTGAGTTTGAGACCCGTAACCCAATGCACGTAAATTGCATTGTCCAAGCTACTTTTTCTAATCCATTTGTTTCAGAAATTATATTATGCATGTAGCTGTTTCAGTGAACAACAAATCACAGGATCTAAAAGATGCAAATTCTGCGAGATCTGCAGGTTCACTTTTTCGGACGCAGTAAACATGTTTCCCGATCCCTGAGTAGTTCTAAGCTGCCAGTGTTGCCAAATAAGATCGCTTCTTCGGTTTTGTTCTTCACATTTCCTTTTCGCAGTTTTATTTGCCTGTAGTTTACGCAGTTGATCACACGGCACGTTTTATGCACAAAACGCTTCTCAGAGCAATTATTGCAATCTTTTGTTCATGGCAATATTGAGGTAACAAACTAAATAACGTCAAACATGATGATGTGTTGGCGTAGATACGAAGTCTGTGCCAATGAAGTACACACAAAAAAAACTCTTGCTCAGAATTTCCTAAACTAGGAGCTCTGTAAAGTTCATGAAACCAAAAAAGACGTTCACAATTTCTTCTAAAACGACCATCAACTAATATTTGCGAATTAATATTGTCAAAGTATCTTTAACTTTTTAAAGGAGGTCAGTCTGCTCCTTAAGTCTAGTGCTTCAGAACTATTACCAACATCTTCATTTAAGCCGTTGAATGAGTTCCTTTCCACTTCAGGAGATTCTTCTGTCATTTTGTTTCACTTTTTCGAAATATTTCACTGCTTTCCTGCGAAGGTCCTGCTCAGTTCAGAAAACTCCCAAACTAATTGGAAGTGACAAAAAGTTAAATTACCGGAAAAGCAGTCAAGTGCTTGATTTCACAAACTGTTGACAGGCAAAAAGTCATTTGCTATGTTTGTTACCGCCACAGAAGGACTGCGATGTTTTGCACAGCGACTTCATTTACCTTTGAAATTGTGATGCCAAGACACAGCAGGGTTTCAGATACCCGTTTGATAATCACTCAAAAGTTGTAAATTAAGACTTCACTGCGTTCAAAATCTTTTTCTTTCTTATTTTTCCAAGAATTTACCAAGACGTTTCCGGTCAAAGTCCCGCAAAAACTTCAGCGAAGCACAAACTTTCCCAAAAACCTAATGCTCAAGGTCAGATGAAAGAAGTAGTCTCTAACAAGATCTGAACCGCAGCGCCATGCAGCACTATGTAAACGACGACGCTTGGCATGTCTGCTGATCTTTCCTCTTCAAAATTTCACTAGTGGTTTATAACAGGCATGCTTCAGCAAAACGTTTTCACAATAGGTCTGTGAAAAACATTTTCCCACAATGTTGCCACTAAAATATTTGTCTGATTTCTCCTGTTTCTGTCTGTAAGTTTAACGAAAACAACTATGTTTGCGATGAAACACGTTTTTTCAATACATTTCTTTTCCAAAGCTTCAATAAAAAAAAACCTATGCTGAAGTAATCTTCTAATCAAGGAAAGTTTACTGCCTGGAAATTCCTAATCTTTCGTCGAAGCTAACCTTAAGCAAGACATTAAAACTAGATGAGCAGGTTCGGTGGTATGCGGAAGAATGACTTTCACGGGACTAAGGTGTTGCATTTTTCGCCAGAGGCGTAATTTAACTAATTTATGAAGTCCGTATTACAGAGCTTAATAAAACCAGCATGGAGAAACATTTTCATCCAACGCACTTTATACTAAGGAATATTGTTCATGACTACTCAACTGTTGCCTTGACACTACGAATTTGATGTTAAAGTAGCAGTATTGAAAATGTTGCTTGAGTTCTAGCTCTGCACATTCCTGCGAACCATCGCTAATAGCAGTCATTCTCTCCTTTGTTTGGGTTCGCGGCTTTGACATCACGTGTAGAAAATGTTGCCATCTGTGCTTTGACTTGAGAAAACCTTAGCAACAAAAACCACATACAGTACAACATGCAACTTACCAGCAACAAGAAACAATGAGCAGAATGACGTATAAAGACAAAAACGCAAAACTGACCATCACGTTATAGGAATGGTTGACAACATGCAACAGAAAAAATGTAGAAGTGTATGATGAAAAACACTGGGAGATGATGAAATATAGCAACACAACAAATAGAGTAACGCCTACATAGAAATGCACACAAACGGTTATATAGCGTTGAAGTATGGGTTAAAATAGAGAACAAATAAATAACGTGTAAAAATAGCAAACAAATAAAGAGTAAAACTTGCGTGGTGAGAGTTGGCAAATTTACAGGCACAAAGGCGGTCAATAAAAACACCCCATACAGCATAAACAATCAGTCGTCAACACTCTCCTCGAATGAGCGAAAAAACTTTCCTCGACAGCCAAGGACCTGAACAGCGAATTGAAACATGTAAAAAGAACTCTTTTGTTGAATGGTTACCCGAAATGGATGATAAAGGACAAAAAGAAGAAACAGTATAACAGACCGCCGGAGTTTGGATCTAAAGTCGTTTCACCTTTCTCAGCAGACTTGGAAGAGACTTTGAAACGGATTCTGGAGAGACATCGTATACGAACTATCTTCAAACCTATAACAATTAAACTCTAAGTACAGTCCTAGCTTCGGAAAAGATGCCGTCCCTGTTAGCAAACGTCGAGGCGTCGTCTATGAAATTCCATGTGGGAACTTTGAACACAGGTACATTGGAGAAACGAAACGAAGCCTGAGTACTCGATAGAAAGAACACCACAAGGACAACTCACCAAGAAATATTCTTAAAAACACAGAAAAAAACAGCGTTAACAAAACATGCAGCCCAAAGTGGCCATGCTTTCAAATGGGATTACGCCCATGTTCTGCATCACGTAAATAGTTAGCATAAACGCATTTTTTTAGAATCTTTGTAAATTTATTTAAAAACTAACATTGTGAATGATAAAAGCGCAAACTTTCCGTTTTAAAACATGAGCGAAGTTCATGCCGTTTTAAAACATGAGCGAAGTTTATCAGTTACCGGACTTCCTTGAGCTTGTATTTTTATTGACCGCCTTTGTGCCTGTAAATTTGCCAACTCTCACCACGCAAGTTTTACACTTTTATTTGTTCCCTATTTTTACACTTTATTTATTTGTTCTCTATTTTAACCCATACTTTCACGCTATATAACCGTTTTTGTGCATTTCTATGTAGGTTTTACTCTATTTATTGTGTTGCTATATTTCATCATCTCCCAGTGTTTTTCATTATACACTTCTACGTTTTTTCTGTCACCCATTCCTATAACGTGAGGTCAGTTTTGCGTTTTTGTCTTTATACGTCATAGTGCTCATTGTTTCTTGTTATTGGTAAGTTACATGTTATATGTGGTTAAAAAAAAGCATTGCCCTGAGGAAGCCCGCTAGAATAGGTGGGCGAAACGTTGGCTACTAATAAAATAATGGCGAGAAGAGCTAATTTATCTGTTTGATTTGAAACCTGGTGGCAAATGCTACAAAGCAACAACATGAGTAGCAAAAAGAACAGAACTTTTAGTAATTTGTCTGCTTAGTGCAGTGGTCCTTAAAGCTTTAAATCTTCAAGGCCAGGATCTGATCACCTGCTCACAAATATTGAATCGTACGTTAACCATGTGCTCAGGCGAAACTCTGAAATATGACTGTGCCAAACTAAGCCATTAACATGAATGTGCAAGCAAATCCTACAAAATAACAAGATGAACATTACGCGTAACTCACAATCCCTTTCAAAATTACCGGAATCAACAGAGCTGCAAAACATTATAGGTCATCTTCAGTTCCAGCGCCGGATTTAGATGGTGGGGAGCCCAGGGTCCAGGCGTGGTGGGAGGTCCCATGTGCGGATATAGAATCTTTAGGTAGGAGGTAGCCGATGAAGTCACTAGCAATTCCACGGATTATTAATATTTATGACGTAATCTTGTGACGTCACATTTGTTAACTCAAGTGTAACATAAATTTATGATGCAACATTGCAACACGATAACTGACAATGATTAGCGCTTTGTGTGAAACCGTTGCAAAACCTGTCACCAGAAAAATCGTATTTCCTTGTTTTGGAATTTTTGCTTGAAAAAAGTTTCTGGACAATTCAACGTTTTCATCATCTCTAAACATCAGCCCTCGCTCAGCAATAAATTTTACGACAGAAACCAATCTTTGCAGAAGCGATTTCCAATACTGTTGGCATTGATTGACCTGACCAGCTAGCTCTGTATCAATTCTTCATAGTGATTAATTACATCTGCGACTAAAAGTAATCATCTCATCCTTATGTTCCATTGATTGCTCATGGATCCTCAGCGTGCTTCCAGCAGTGGTGCACAGGATCCGGATTTTGGAGGCCAATCCTGCAGGATATTAATAATTTTTTGGATTTGGATTGGATATCATTTTCGCTTCAACCGGATCCGTAACCGGATTATCCAAATGAAAAAAAAACTGTGACAATGCAAAAAAACTGATATCGAATAATAGTTGTTTCAGGAAAATTTTTATATTTCGAAATAAGCAACAATCTTTTTTTCTAGTTTTTCTCGGTAAAATGCAATGTTGCCTGCCGCTCGGGATCCTAGCTTTCAGACTGAGGACATCTCAATTCTCAAGCAACGTGCAGTTTGGAGCTGTGTAACGATGAGCATGATTCCATTGTTTTATTACGTCCAAGGCCGTCGTTTTTCAGATGAGACAGGTTTCATTTTTGGAATATATTTATTAGGGGATCATAAAGAAATCTTGGTGTTTAATAGGGCAGTACCAAAATGTTTATTTTTCAGAGTTGAACAAAGCACACCCGTTTTTCTCTCAACAGCGTAGTTCACTAGTCTAACTCAAAGTGGCCTTAACCTAAAAACTAAGTAATAGTAATAAGCATGGTGAAAATGTAACCTATTGACATTTTGACCACATTGTTATAGCTTCAATTACACCTAACTGGCAATGAAAACTTCTGAAGTGTTGGATTTAAAAAAGAGTGGCTAGGCTGTTTAGGCTTATTCTAAGTCTAGAAGTGTTAGAAGTTCAGTTAGGAAAGAGTTTCAAAAAAGGGCTTTAGGTGAACATGGTTTCATTGGACACAAATTTATGGTAGGCCTACTCGCTTTGTCATTGTTAAAATAATGTACAAAATAGCGGTTGGCATTGCAAGGGATCCAACTGGTAGGTCAACACAGATATATGGTAGTTGCAGGTTATCATTCTATTTAAACATCTCCATTAGGGCATATGAGAATTGTGTATAATAATAACATCCTATGAAATTTAGAAAAAAATTTGTGCACTTTTTGTAAGTTAATTATGGCGGGCGGTTGTAGCCCTGGCATTCATTGAATTCAAAACAAAACATGTTGGCAGTAAATATACTGTCTCATGAGGCAAAAGCACTGCTGGAACTATTTTGCTTTTAGCCTAACACGATTGGTTAAAATGGTTACATAACTAGTTCCGAACGCATTACCTGCTTAACAGACCACGGCATCTGTAATGGCTTAAATCCAATGATTAAGTGCTGTCATGGTTTCAGTGCTGGCAAGCTGTTTGTGGCTTCTTGTCTGCGTGAATTGCAGACCAAACCTTAACACTAAATTATCCTAACCTTAATCCTAAACCCTACCAATTGTCATTTTATGTATCGTCCTTATCGCATAACCACTTCAACCAATAGTATCTGACTTACGGCAAAATAGACACAGCCCAGCTTTTGCCTCATGAGGCAAAATAGACAATACTAAATATGTAGGCTAACGTGCATCTGAGTGAGAAGTTTCGGATTTGGATTGGATATCGGAGTCTATAATTTTTAACTTTCGGATATGGCTTGGATATGGAGTTTATGAAAAAGTTTCGGATTGGATCTGGATTGCAAAATTTCCATATCCGTACACCACTGGCTTCCAGTCGAAGATTCCTTTTCTAATAAGGAAATGCGCACATTTAGTCGTATCCGCGCACATCAGTCAACATGTGAAACAATAAACACAAGTTTGTAAAGAAGAAAAACATAGCCAGCTTCTTTCAACGACTTCGGCGTTGTGGTTCTGGCGGCGAATAGGACTTGTGATGCATTTCCGTGACGAGTTTCTGTCTTTTCTATGTTGTGGAACATCATGTTTCAAAAATAACTTTTCGTTTTTTAGCCAATATTTCCGCATTTTTTTCGGTATATTGGATGACCATAGACCGATATCTTTGCCTCCAGTGATAGCATCAGACAACTCATCTATCGTATTTTTTGATGATACAGTACTTCTTCACGTTCTTCTGCTGCTGCACCGCTGGTTAAACTGAGTCTATTGTCTACGTCTATTGTCTCATCTAAGTCTATCGTAACATGTTCTTCAGTTTTCCGTCCTCTGTCTTAACTTGAATGTTTCTTGACTTAGCTGCAACTTCTTCTGTCCTAACCTGAATGTTTCTTGACTTAACTGCAACTTCTTCCTCTCACATTTTTGCCTCTTTTGGCTTTTATTGTTTTTTAGAACCACTTGGATAAGCTCTACACTTCTAAAGGGGGCGACCCTTTTTTTCTGTTCATGTTTGTTAATAGGTTCAATAGGGCTGCCATATTTTCAGCGCAAAAAGGGAGGACAATTTACGACTGTCCCTTTAATACTTGAGTGTATTATCTACACTTAACAAGTCAAATAACAAATAGGCCTATTGATTAGTTTTAAGCATTGAAGTAAAACGTCCAGTGTAGACAATGTTTCATTCAAAACACACGAAACAAAATCCTCATTTACTTAAATTATTTATCCCATAAATATTTTGCAGATTTCTTAATTTTCTAAAAATGTAGAATCGTCTTCAAAGTTTTATGAAACTGCTTGCGTGACAGATGTTTTAAATTTAGCACCAGCCTTAATAAACTATAGAAACTTGCTCAACCAGCAAGGTTTATCTTTCTTTTGGTTTGTGGCTGCATCAAAGAAAAAATCGTTCCACATGAGCACAAATGGCTATAAACTTGAACTGCGCAATCTTTATCAGTTCTGGAAGCGTTTAACGGTGTTACAGATTTCGCTCAAAAAATTTCCAACAAAAACGTTTCCGAACAACAGTTGGCTTGTCAACGGATATGAAGTATGAATTGGAAGTTGGGTACAATTGCACTCTGCCATGGGTACAACTGAAGCATTCTGCCTTTGGCAAAGACTGCTTTCAATAAACTAAAAAAAAACTACTCACAGGAGGATTAAAACTGGAGGTAAAGAAAACATTGGTTAAGATCTTGGTTTGAAGTGTGTCCATGTATGGATCACAAACTTGGACCACAAAAGAGGCTTATGCTATAAGGCTGGAGGCATTTGAAATGTGTGTCTGGAGAAAATTGGAGAAGGTGAAGTGGACGGATAAGAAAACCAATGAGGAAGTCAGTAATCTTGTAAAGGAAAAAAGAGCTTGTGCTGGAAGGAAGAATGAAGGAAAAACGCCCAAGAGGAAGGAAAAGAATTAAAATGGTAGATGATATCATGAATGGCACTTATGCTCAAATGAAAAGAAGGGCTGAGGATAAAGAAGAATGCTGGAGGCATGTCATGAGTGACCTGCCGTAGGCAGATTACCTTTGATGAAGACAACTGAAGCATCCTTGGCAATCTGCGATAAACTGATAGCCACGTGGTTACACCACGAGAAATAAATTTTTGGTACTCAGTATGCACAAAGTCACAATAGTCTTTTCACTCTTCTTTGCGAACTGTGCAAATGCAACCACACGTAATTCATTCAGCTTAAAAATAATTTAGTCTTTTTCTGAAAAAGGGATACTTCTGTCCTATTTCTTCATTTTTCAGTATTATTGATTAGTTCAAGGGTGCAAAAACTTCTCTTAATGTTAGTAGCGCGCAGAAATTTTTAGTAGCACCCATAAGCTTTGCCATACAGTATTCATATGCATAAAGTGTAAAATGCAAAAATACGTTTACCTGCTCCAAGTTTTTTATCGCGCGGCGATAGTGCGCGACTGCATTTTTGCACCCTGGTTTTGCTATAATTAGTAGAAACTATTACACTAAGCTATGTACAATACTCTGATCACCGTGTCACGGTTCATCAGCAAAGCTAGTACAGTATAATCATGGCGTCATCAGTCCGCACTCTAATGTCAATGTAATTGAGATACTGAAAAAAGATTAACCACTGTTATGTACTATTAATATGAAACTGATCTCAAACACTGCTACCACTAACACGCCTGCGTAGTCGAAGCCGGTAGGAGTTTGGTCTTGAGTAGTCGGAGTCGGTAAAAATCATTTCTAAAAATCTAAATTCGGGCTGATCTGCTAGCCAATTGTGACCAGTGTTGCCATTCTGTTAGGAAGAAAATCCCAGAATTTACTTTGAAAAAAAACAGAAAAAGATAAAAAACCCAGACATACCAAATGTTTAAAAAAAGTCAAAATCAAACTTGAAATATACGCTACCGGCACTTGCACATAAAAAAATTAAAGTATAATGCATTATTTGCATCAAGTTTTTAACAAGTTGAAGGCTATTTTGAACATACTGACAATTTGCAAGCAGGCTAGCAGCAAATCAAGTGTGCAAATCTGAGTAAAGCAGACGTAAAACCCACCAGAAACGAGTAGAGACGTAAGCTAACGTGTTCTACGTGACATGGCCTTGCATTCACTAGATTCAGATATCTGACCGACTTTCAGGAAACCAATAAGTGTAATAGTTGTTTCGTCACAACATCACATATTCTTCAGGTGAAATACTGCCGTTTGGCCCACCAAAATTAATGGCGTCTACAAGCAACCTTTCCTCGCTAAAAATGACTTCACGCACATGTCGCACATATGGCTAAACACATGAGCATGGTGGGGGTCCATGGGTCCAGGCCCTATCGAGCTTCTTGAACATTTGACGTTCTCCACACTCAGCATATTGCTTTTTTTGTAAACAGCCTCGCGATACCTGTCATACGTCAAAGCTTATATGTCGTTTGATCAGTGAAATAGACAAGTGAAAACGTTTGCCATGTATGAAATAAAAGCTAAGCAAAACCAGCTCTTTCAAAGAATCTTTACGAGTTTCCAAGTTTTGTTATTTTCGTTTTGCTTGACGCGTATATAAAAGTGTCGTCTTCAAGTAAACCGTGCAATTTGGGGTTAAATGCAGAAGAGAATGTTACAAAAAGGAATTTCACGTAGTAAACGCATTTCAGAATCAGAATCATCAATGATGTACGACTGAGCAGCGCTCACATAAAAATATGTGATGATATGTACAGACCAGATATAAACGCTGCCACTCCGAGTCTTTGCCAAAGCGCGCAAAGTATTTCACAATCACCACATAACTTCTCACTTGGTTGCTTAGATAAACCAGCTTTGTACGAAAGCAAGAATAAAAGCTGAAAACGCAAACGTGTGCGGGACATTCGCACCACAGTTCACCTTAAGCAGAAAGTAGATCACATCATCAATAAACGTTTGTTAAATCGTGAATTTTCTTCGCATTTTCTTCATTTCCAATTTCCAAAAATGTTCAATGACGTAATGATGACAGCACGCCATTAGTGTTGAAACTCGCAGACAACTGCCTCCGATGCCCGTCTTCAGGGGCGTACCGAGGTTAGATGGCGCCCGGGGCATTGTTCCCCACTTGACACCCCTTGTTACGCCCCTGGGCGTCGTTCTTTTCTTTTATTCGCACTCGCAAGTCTTGGACCGCTGAAATTCGCCGGATATCTTCGGAACGTATTGCGGACACGTATCGCTGCATTCTGAAAAGTGGTTCATCAGACAAGGGTGGTAGGTACCGGAAGCGAACATGCGACCGTCCGACTCCCCGGGCGTTTTGACCCAAGCGTAAGCATCTAATCCGCTGGTGTCTTTGCTGATACAGACCGTCTTCGTCGTGCTGCCGGTAAGGGTCGAGTCGTAAGTGTAGTCGCTGGAAGTGTCCGCCGCTGCAACGTTCGTGTTGGACGCAACATTGACTGAACAAAACATGTACAGTGGATGAGAAGATGAGCGTTACGGCTTGACCCTACTGACGACGCTGCTTTCGTTTTGAACTTGCCTAGATTGGATAGAGTGGATAACAGCACAATTGATAGCATCGCGTTTATTTGTTTGTTTTTAGAATAAATCAGCAAATATTTTGTTTTACAGCGTCACTGCGGTAGGGATCAATAACCAAATTTAAAGATTGAAAATGTTTTTGCTTTACAGCGTGATTAACGTTAGTTCTAGAATCTTGGTAGTGTAAATAGCTGAGTTTTTGTGCAATGCAAAGGTTGTTCTCCCATCTTTCAGCAAAAAGAATAGTGAATAGCAGAGCACACTTCTGAGTTCTTCATCGTCCAACTTTTCTGTCGCAAAACTGAACTTGCGAGGAAATTTTCGTCGTCATTCATACATATTGGAAAAATGATATAGCAATGCTGTCATGCATAGGTGCAGGAGCAGACGAATTTTTGGGGGTGCGAAGGATTTTTGCCCGAATTCTCCCAAACTTGTCCGAAAACTCTCCAAAAAAAGTGATTTCCAAAAAAAAGCTCTTCATGTCATTTTGGGCGCCATTTTGTTAAATCAAACCATGTTGGGCGCCATTTTTGATCATATTTTCAGGGAGTTTGCTCAGATTTTCAGAGATTTTGTGAAGATTTTCAGAGATTTTGCTCGGATTTTAAAGGATTTTGCCCGGATTTTCACTAAATCAAATTTTTTGAGGGTACGCTTGCACCCCCTTCACCCCCACCTCCTATACCAGTGCCGTCATGGTGTTCAAACGTAAGGTGGCATAAATCGAAGGCGTTTTGATTGATTAAAGTTAAACTAAACCTGAACCGACAAGTTTCCTTGTATGCTGCACTTTAAGTGCGACCTTTGCTCCGTTTTTAGCCTCCGGCGCAAGAAACCGAGGTTTCAATGCCAGGCAACAACTTTCCCTCACAGCAAAGCTGCCAACAAGCGCACACGTCCTGTCTGGGCTAAACTGCGGACAGCTTGCAACGCAGCGCGACTCACCTGCACCAGCAGCCGGACCCGATCCAACGATCGGTTGAGTTCCGTCGTTTCCTGACTGCAACACCCATCGCTTCACTATACTTGAACCTGCTGCGGCTGGTGATACTAGAAAGAAAAACAAAGGCAACTGTTGTTGTATGAAGGATCTTTTAAACAACAATACTGTTGGAACGAGAACATCCGAACAGTTTCGTCTTTTGTTCAATGACATGATATCTGCGATGCAAAAACTTGTTGATTCGACAGTTTACAAATCTCCTTTTATCGTTGTTTGCTAAACGTTTATGTAAAGTATGTGACACTAGGTGAAATGAGCTTCCACAGCAATTTATTGAAATTTGTTTCCGGCAAATAAAAAACTTCCGAGGCAGTGTTAACACGTGTCAGCGCAGTGAAATCATGCGAGGATGAGATGCCAAAGAAGAGTTAGATGAAAATGCATTTAAGTAATGCTTTTCACTCAAAAAACGTTTTGGTTTGATATTTTTTTATTACAGTCTGGATTTGCTAGGCTGTATCACAAGATGGTTGCCTTCTCACTCCTTTGGCAGACTGTTTTTAAGCGATGCATAGCAAAATTGATCTCAGCAAGCTATTACTGAAAAGGAGCTCGAAAAACAAGTCCATTTTTCAGAAATAACACGGTGGTTTTCGTTGCCTCTGAATGGAAATTCGTCTTTGAAAAAGTTTGTTTAGAATGATTTACTAAAATATACACATGCCAAGCTTACCTTGCGACGCAGCTGTTGTTGCTAGAGCAGATGCTTGACCTACAAGAACTTTATTTTGCGCTCCTTGCATCCACATAGGCCTGCTTCCATTGATGACATTGGGGGGGTCGTACGTGCACTCGTTGATTCGATCCAGTGACCTGAAAATAAAACCTGCGTTAAACAACATCCTACGTGCCAGATTTTATGAATAAGTATAAGCACCAAAACTGTCAAAAAAGGATTTTTGGAATAGCTACAGGAAATTGTTTGCTACAAAAGTGATAGCTACAGGATTGTAAAAACATCGAACTGCACAGATACATGGCCCAACAGTTTAGAGTTTTGGGCTGTTAGCCAAACAGCTGATTTTAGATTGCTTTTCCACTGGAGTTAGTTGGATGTGTTTTTGAGCGAGGCATTTGAAAAATTTACGTAATGAATGTGTCGAATTGCTGTGGTCGCCTATTCTTGCTGATGAGCAAACTAGATGTTTATGAGTTATGCGCAAGACAAAGTCAGTTTGATTCAAGTTCTTCACGCAGTTTTTAGTGAAATACCAGAGAAAAAACACTGTGACGGATCGAAGCGGGAAAATACCTTTCAGAAAACTTTCCTCCGTTACGAGAAGTGTCGATGAGGTAATGAAGTCCTGTTTGGCAGTGAATTTCGTCCGCAAGCTGTTGGTTGAACGTACTGTTCACAAACGAACCCACATTGATAGAAAATCCTCTTATATTGGCAGGCATCTTTTTCATAACACTGATGATGTGATCCAGATTGACTTGCCACTGCAGGTACATGGCGTTCCCAGCGTCAACGTAAACCCACGATCTGGGGAACATCTTCACGACGTTTGCCACTCTTTCAGTAAATTGCAACTGCGTGAAAACGACAGCAGTCAGTTGTGCTTAGTGCTGACAATAGCATAAGTTGTGTTGAATCATACCTACCAGTATGCGAAGAGCGCTACGTCAACTCTAAGCTGATCAACTGCGAAAACCAGAAAGATAAGAGCAGCGCAGTAACATTACCTGACATTTGACAAGACACATTGTTAAAGCAGTTAAAGCAGAATAAATTAAAAGTTAATTTTCTAGACAAAAACGTACTGCCTACCTGGTATTGAGAGTTGTGGGTTTGTGTTTTCGAGTTGTACGTGTGCATAAGTAACGATGGTTCCATTACAATGAGAGAAGGCACATTGGATAGGTGGTCAGCGTAGGAGGTCATTTTTTCATCGTAGTCTGCCCACGTGTCTACAAAAATTGGACACTCAAGTCACGATTGGACACTCAAGAGTAGGATAACGTGCAATGTTCTAGATTCAGCGTGGGCGAAATCGGCCGTGGCTTTGCCTTCAGCTGTAGCCCAACAAGCTACATTTCAGTTCAAGCTGGAGGATGAAAACAAAACAACGTGATACGCAAACGTATGTCATGGGTACTTAAAGACAGTGATGTCGCTAGTCCCTAACATGAAAATTTTTCAACGTGGGGATTCGAAGCCATCTCAAAATGTTAAGTTTTAACATGTTTCACATCTTATAAACGTCTTGTTCAACTTCCAGTCGTATGGCATGCGATGCTTCTAGGTAATTTTGGCTCTCACCAATCCGGTGGTCAGGCATATAGTGCCCTGCCTGTTTGTCTAATGCAAGGCCCTGGGAAGGATGCATGAAAAACACGATAATTGGAATTTCATCTCTTTCGCACGCTGTTCGCTTGATTTGCTGCATGGTGTAGAAATCATCTTTCAGGCCCAGAAGCCAGAATGCGTTTCTGCTGACTTGTAGCTTTGATGCCGTGTCCAATGTCTTTACCAACGCTAAAGGACTTCTTCCTGCAAAAAAGTTTAGAGATTTTAAGAACGGCAGTCGTGAGTAAAATTTAGTGCGTTTCTCCGCACTCACGAAATCTTGCGTCCAATAAATAAATTTTATGGGTTGCAGCCAAATCGTGCAATACATTGCGCTTGTTTTAAATTAATGGCCAAGTTGTTTTTCTCTTTAACCCGCATTACCTGATAGAACTATTCGAACAATCCCTTTATCTGTTACTGCTTCATATTCAACAATTTTACACACTCTACCGAAAATCACCGATTAAACCTTGTCAAAACTATTGTGAAAACTCACCCAATTCTCCGGCATAATTGTGAGGACAAACAAAATTTTCTGTCAAGTTTCTGGTAGTGAAAGCCTGGACCATAATCAGTGCTGCACAGACAAGACGAAGCAAGAGCTGCACGTTCCTAAAACACGCGACAAGCAATCCAGGAATCTTTACTCGGTACCAGCAGTAGATCACGACGATCAGGTACGGCGTCATGTTGATGAGGGCCCACGACATGCCAATCATGTACATGTAGTAAAAGTAAAACTTGACATTCTTCGCAATTGCAGCTGTAAGGCAAGGCAGTGGATAAATATCTTTTGTATCGCTTTGCATTTCGATGCCTCAAGCAATGTAGAAGGATATTTCTATCACGATCTTCCCCAGGCACCGATGAAACATTTCTCTGTGGTGCTTTTGCTTTTTCTTGTTATCAAAGCCACAATTGTGAAAACAAAGTTTAAAGTTCGCAATTTTGCCAGGTTATTGTGTTTACTGCTTCCGGAAAGCCATTAATCAAACCTACTCGATTTGGTGGCGGTTTAACTCAACATACATTTTGTCGGAAAAGTTGCACTACTCCGTTGAATAAACCACACTTTTATTTGCAATTCTTTTCATACCTTGGACGATAGCATACATGATTGTCGCCACCATGATGAAAAACATGATGAAATGCATGTAACAAGCTCGGACGTCTTCTTTTTGAAAACCAACGCTGGAACCGTCTTCGTCATCATCAGTTTTCTTTTTCGTAGTTTTGAAGGTCAATTCACCTAATTGTTTAATTTATACAAGTTCATTTCAGTGCAAACCAACCAATCACGAATAAATCTCAGTTTTTTTGGGCGTCCCATGTATGCTTAAAGTCTACTGATTTGCGTGCGGGAGGAAAGACGATATTGAGATTGTAATGCAATATTGAGATTTGTAACACAACACAATCTCAGTAAGATGGTAACACAAATACAATCTCAATACCACACCTGTAATCGAGCTCGCAGACTACAGTAAAGAACGAAAAAATTACGTAATTGCGAAGTTTGAACCACGCACATTTTGAACACGAGATGAAGCTTAATCTTATCCGTTCCTATGCGTTTTGCAAGACCATTGTCATTAGCTTTAAATCCTTCTCAACAATCGATTATCTTCAGGTCGTGGTCAACTAAATTTTTGCAGTCAACACCAAGTTTTATCTACCTTTTCCTTTCAGAAGCTTTGTTCCTACAATACGTCTCACTCCGTTGAAGTAAGTGAACCAAAGGTTGGTGGATGCCAATTCTCCGTTCCACATATCTCGAATACTGAAGCCGGGAGGGGGGAAAAGCAGTAGAATGTTTCCAAGCACATAATATATAAAGAAGGCAAAGGCAAACTCCAGACCAATTTTTGAGACAGGCCACAGACCAAAGAAGATGGCCCACGTTGGGACAAGCTGGAAAAACGGAATCGAAATGGAAGCCGCAAAGTAGTTGAAACCGCAGGAGCTGTAGAAGACCCGTTGCGACAGCGACAGCCCGGACTGCATGAGAGGAAACTCGTCCAAGAAGATCTGCAAGTTGCCTTTGCACCAACGCGACCGCTGCTTGAAGATCTCGGTGACTTCGTGCGGTGATTGGCCAATTGCAAGTACCTCGTGATGGTAAGCCACGCCCCAACCCATTGTGCAAAGACGAAGGGACAGTAGTGTGTCTTCTGTTAAACATCCGACGGGAAAATATCCAACGTCTTTCAGGGCATCCGCACGGACGGTGAAGTTGGTTCCGCAGCAGTTCACAGCACTCCATCTGTCCAGGCTCGGTTCGATACGGTGGAAGAATGACACGTTCAAGTGATCCCAAACATCCTCATCCGGGTTTACGTTGTAGAAAAACTGGGGTGTCTGGACGAGGGCCAAAGGTCTTGTACGCTTTTCGGAAAACACGGGTAATACACGAAGTAAGTAGTTTCTCCTGCACAAAAACGAAAATTCCTAAATCACTTTTGTAAACAGCATTCACAACAAAGACGTGACTTCGTTGTCAGGTACGCAACTGTTGGTGTCACAGCGGTCTCAGGCAAAGCTGGTTTTTGAAGACATTAAACAAATAACCTTACTCCGAAAATGCCACCAACTAACGCTACTTGAACAATACGATACTGTGATTTTCCCCATTTTAGTAATATGTCAGCTGTCGCTCTTGTTTCGTCGCAGCCGCCTGATTAGTGAATATCCAACCCAAAGTTTCCGAAAAACTTCTTTTCTAAATCAGTGACCTGGGCATGAAGTCAGCGTCGAAGATAATGACACATTCTTGTTCTGGAAAAGCGTCATCATAAATGTAGTGAAGGGTGTGGTTGATGTTGCCAGCCTTGGCGTGATGAGGAACGCCAGGAAGTTTCGGTCGAGCCACGTAATGCAAAAAAAATCGCCTGAAAATTAAAAAATACATGTTATCCGCTAGGAAATTGGGTTAAATGAAATAAAGGATCCGCAAGGCATTTCCACATTTTTACTGAGCTTGAATACTGGCTTTTACTAGTAAACCACCGTCTGCTTTAAAAGATTGATTATGGTGCTTACCTTTTGGTTCGTTTAGAAAGGACCCAGTTTTCTAAAATTTCTCTTTTGCCGTCATCCAAAACATAAACATGCACATGAAAATTTGGAGGAAGATCCATGTGAATGATTTCGTGCACAGTCCCGGCAACCACTTCCAGGGGTTCCTGAAAAGCATTAAAAAACAAATAAAGACTTCGTCGCGAGCAATAGCAGGCCACGAGATGTTTTCTGACATCTGATATCTGATGTGCAATTATTGTATTGTACTGTGTAACGTCTTCACTCCCACACGCAAAACGCTAGACTTTAAACGTGCATCGCAGTAAAGAGACAAACACAAATACCCGAAAGAAGACGAGGATATATACATTGCGGTAGTATGGTAGTACAGAGTATACGCTTGATGGCGCTAATGCATTTACTGTACTTTGATGAAATAGAAGCTTCTAAGACACATGCATGAATGTCGCCATCATAATTATTATAATGAAGAACTGCAATGACTTCCAAGTACATCGATGTATAGAATGCATGAGGGAGTTGGAGGCTGCGAAGGACCAAGGGTCGTCTAGGCCGCAGACCTCCCAAGGACGAAGCTGCTTATAGTGTAAAGGGAATAGTGCATAATAGTTAGTAAAAGTCTTTCGCTCTGGGTATAAAATGTCATCTGTGCAAAGCGGTTATATGGTGAGTAGAATGGTGCTGTTTTGAATAACATGAAAGATTCAAAAGCGCAAAATATCAAGAAGTGAGCAAAACATCGTTCGTTTTCGTTTTTTGAACAAACGTTTTGCCGCTTACCTTGTACGTCGGCACCATTATTCGGGCCGTATGGAACTTCGGTGTATCAAAAGCGTCGGCAGGTGCTGGTTCTCGTGATATCCACTTCCACAGACACAGCCCCTAAAAATAAACTTCCATCACAAACGAATAGTACGACCCACCATTATTCAGTCACGCCCAAACTAGATATGAATTGAGAAGCAAAGAATTGGTTCTTCCACATGTAGCCATTCGCCCCATTGAAAAAGCTATTTTTTTCTTAAAGAAAACTTTAAGAGATGCGAGGAAATCTTAAAATTGTTCCACACAAAAAAATTTTGGGAAGCACGGCACTAAAGACACTGTTCGGGCGATCAACTCACAAAACAACTCACATCCTCAAGTCTTTGGTTTAGTTGTTTTATTGCTTAATAAATTCAGCTCTCTTGGATACTTCCTTATCAGAAGAAGTGTAAAGATTTTTATAAATTTCATTCACTCCTCTACCTGCAGGATAAGAGAAGGCGCTGTTATAATTTCAAGAATTGCGACAACGATGCAATAAATCCGATTCAGTCCAGGTGCGTCCAAGGTAAATTGGATTCGAACGTAAACGTATGCGAGGAACGATATGATGTACACTACGTAGATTCCTTGATATATATAGTTGTTTGGTTTGTATGAGATTACGGGAACCGGAATGGACGTCTCTGGAGCTGGGGTGTCGTCATCGATGAACTGTAAAGCGTAAAGGTGGGTTTTTAGACAATGTTCACTACGATTCAGGCAGGTCGCCAGATTTCGACTGACGTAGGTTCCTCAGAGTTTAAACTTCATTGAATTCTTGATGTGAACAACTTTAGTTTGATTCTTGTTAACTTAGTAATCAGTTCTATACCTCAAAACCGCTGCCACATTACTATTCACGCCATAAATGCAGCACACAGCGTTCTATTTCTTTACGTAAAAGTTTGGGTGCGTTATCTTTATTTTATGCCATGCCAGTTTTAGAATTGCGTTGTCAGTTACTTTAAACCAGTCTAATTACTTCTTCAAAGTCATCCCAATATTCTTCGTCATCAGATCCTAGAAAATCTTCTTGATCGTCTATCATTGGCTTTTTGCACATGTCATCCCTGTAGACGGGTGGAGGAGGCAAATCACGCTGTTCAGAGCGCATCGCTTCGTCCATCTTGGACATCATTACTGCATCGTCCATGGGAGGCACGGGCGGGGGGTAATCATCACGGAGTCCAGGCCTTGGCACCGGTGGACCACTATTGTATTGACGAGCAATTTCAGGTGCTGCGCAAAGAAGGGTGAATAAGAAGTTATGTAACATTTAAAATTGTAAATGCGATACTTTTATACAAAAAATGTTAGATCATTTTTTAAGAACAATAGCTTTCCGACGCTTAAAAATGTGCGTGAGCTGCAAGCAAATTAAAAATGTTTACCAAATGCTCAGCTGTTAAAGCTCTGAATGGCATTCACTTTTCCTTGTATGACCGCCACATGTACACAAAAATCGAAAATCTATAAAATCTTGAAAATTTTTTGATGTTTGTTCATAAACCAGCTTTCCATCGTCTTAAACAGCACGTTTTTGAAAAGAATAGATGTTCTTCGGCTTGTATAAGTCGTAAATGAGAAAAGAGTGAAGTAATACGGTACGTAAGAAAAATATCTTCAGGAATCGCAACTCACGGGGATTGCTTGCTGCATTTGCGTGTGCCCTTGTCATCGGCCTTATGGTGAGTTTTTTAGGACCGATCCCACTGTCACTACTGTCATAATATTCTTCCTGGGGAGGTTCCCAATCTCGATATCTGTTACCCTGCCAAGCAACAAAATAACAAATTCTCTGGTTGAAAAAAGTAACTTGCTGAAAAAGAAAAAGTACGTCTGTTGCCATCAGCGGTAAAGGAAATTCTCATTTCTGCTACTTTCTATCAAACTCACGCATCAGTTCTTCCCGTCAGCGACGCACACAAGACTTCAAATTTAGATTCTTTTGCTTGACTCCAATAACAAGGGTTAAACTCTCGATTCAGCTTAGGTGAAAATATTTTGAATAGATATCTAGCGACGCCTACACAAACAGTTAATAATGACAGCATGCTTGCGAAGAAGTGACTAGATGACAATAAATAAAGACCCTGCAGATGAAACCCTAAGTGTTGGCAAACCTAACGTTTGCGACAAGATTTTGTTTCAAGTAAGCGAAGTATGAATTAAAACCTGTTTGCTGCGCACAAGCACACCATGTGCAATACTAAAACTCTTTTTCTGAATTAAGAACTTAAGCGTGTTGTTGGGATTGAATACTTGTTATTCCGCTCCTATAACAAAGTTGAAAAAACGTTTCTTACTCTTCCAGGTGGTGCTGGTTCTTCGAAATTGTGTCTATTGTCATCAGAATGACCAGGTTGGTTGACAGCGTTGTACACCTGCGAATGAATGAACGCATTACTCACCTAAACATTTATAATATGGGGCTAGAATGCAAGAAACACAAAAACTACAAAATAGATGGTAATGTATATCTTGCTTGGAGACTGCTGGGTGGTACATTGACGTGTTAGCACCAGCTTATAACGTTAAAGGTAATTTAATAAGAGCAGGCCTGTAACCAGGTTTCAAGATTTGGGGAAAAATATATTTTTAGGGGGCCAAGATTATTGCGTTTGTTATATGTTTGAAACAAGTTTTTCTGCGCACAAAAATAATTTGGGCAGCACTGCCCTCGAATGCTCCCCATGGCTATGGACCTGATGATAAGCATTCTCTTTTGTAGACGATATTCCATGCTTTAGTATTCCTTTTGTGTTTCTTGAACTAATGAGAAAAATTGCCAACAGTAACTACCGTTTGATTTATCGCCAGTATTGTGCGCATTGCGAAATACAAAAACTTTCCTCTTATCTATGTTTCATTTAACCTCGCAGTTCCGGGAAAGATAGGTTGTTTACACCAAACAAGACCGTTAATAGTTCGCACATATGACAGTAAGACAAATCGCCAATAGCATATTACCTGCTTCTGACATTCCTCTAAACGTTTACTAAAATATTCAGCCATTTCCTCCATGTTCTCTGCAGATGCTCCTTGGCTTTCCATATTCTCCAGACCTTGAGCAAGCTGAAACTTGAGACTGTCGATCTCATCTCTGACTGCCGATATTGTGCTCTCAGTTTGGTTACTTGATTCCGTCTGTTAAAGCAAAAACAGATTGCCGTTTTACACCAAGAAAGCCGTCCTCAAGGCGTATATATGAAACAATCGCAACACTCCGTTCACTCTCCGTAAGACTGGACTTAGTAAAACAAATGAAGCATCCTTCAACTCGAACAGGGTGCTTCAATGAGAGTTACCATCTACAGTTGTCAACTTTTGAAGGCATACTCATTAAAACTTTCAAACGTTTTTATGCTGAAAATGAAAATAGCTAACCTTCACCCAAATTACTCAAATGGGGAAAATGCAGATACTTTGGGCTGAACGGTCTCCGCGCATTTTGTACTAAGTGTTGTCGCCAGTTGTAGCCACAAAGTTTCCTCAACGTTTCTGGTTACAGTTTGATAATTTCGTACCGGCATGAAGTTTCTGCTGTTGGTTGGAGTTATCGTTGAGGCGTCTGAGGATATGTTCCCTGCGGCTCTGTTACTGGGTCGAATTGCCTGAGATGTCGGCTCGCGACCTCTTCTGCTATATGAACCCCCACCTGGGGGGGCTCGGCTGGAACTGTATAGCGAAGAGTCGTCGGTAAATGATTGCTGCAAAAGGCAAAAAAAGTTTTTGAAAATGTTACTGAAAGGATATCTTCACAAAACAACAAGGCTTATTGGAAAAGCAATCAAGGAGGTGAACTTCTCTTCGTGGTTGGAGGGTATGCATCCAAAACTTGTAACCAGTTTACAAGATGATTTAAACACACAGCGTTTCAAGGTTCGAAACAAACCAAAACTTTAGAGTATGTTTTTAAGCTTATTTTGCACAGCACGCTGCAGCCATTTTTATTTGTCAGAACGGTCACAGTAAACACGTCTTAACCCATGAAATACAGCGGGCCTCCAAATACACATCGATCTTCTGAGTTCTCACGAGCCAGAAAGCAGTGACTTTTTTATCAGTATACTCACCCGGCTCCTTCGAGTATCACGCAAGCCGTGCAAGGCGTTGTCAGCTTGGCGTTGCACGTCATCGAGTTTTCTTAGGAAAAGAAAAAGGCAATTAGCATCAACTTGGAAGTGAAAATGCATCAAAGCTGTCTCATTTTTACCGATTTACTTAAAAGCTCGTTATGTTACCAGCTGCGAGCAGTGATACCAGCAAAGCGCCAGTGGTCATTCAAACAAAAAAAACTTTTTTTTGACGTAAGAAATGCATGGTTGCCTATCATTTTTCAACAAGTGTAAAATTTCCGCTCAAAATGGCCAAACGCTTGCAAACTCAAGCATAAACTGCACGTAAAATCTTTGAGAGAGTTTAACACTAAAGCGTCGGTTATATTTTGTGACAAGTTGATTACACAAAGTGGAAGATGACGAAAAGTTTGATGCCAGATCGTAAATAACATGACAAAAAGCAGTAAACACTAAAACGTGGAAATCCGATATATAGACGAGAGCAGATACCTCGTTAAAAACAAAACTTATACAAGCTGAATGACAAGAAAGATTCTTCCTACTTGTTAAAATAGTCGGCCAATTCGTCGATGTCCGACCGCCTACTTTCCTTGTTCGTCAGAGTGGTGCTTGTGGCTTCCGAGTACCCTGAGTTGAGTCGGCTCATGTCTGCGCTCTTAAACAGCGAAATTGTGTCACTGGCAAACTGTTCGTGACTTCTTGCATTGAACTAAGAACGTTAACTTACTTCCAAAGGGTCGGGATAAAAGTTTCCTGTGAAGTTTGACGACGATGAGTTTCGATTCAAATACTTTTCCTGGAAATCAATGAAAAAAAGCGTTAATTTTCGGGTTCGGCAATACTTTTTTCAACACGTTCACGACAAACAGGAAAACACTTCTAGCACAAAACAATACAGGCAGGAGTCGAATAATCTATTTTCCTACCACCAACAGCTTGAGTGCACACGTCGACAAGAGTAACAACTACAAGTAAAATGTGCAGTGAAAATAGTTTTTGCCAAGAGATTCATTATGAAGTTGCAAAAACGTCAAACTCTAATGCAAGCGTTATCTGCTTTACGTTGTTACAGCGGTCAAGCAGTATGCTTTTTGGCTGAAGTGTCTGCCTGTAAGATCCCCGTATTATGAATTGGTCTTCACAGTTAGGAAACTTACTGGTTTCGGCGGCCTGGGCGGGTATCTGCCTTCGGACTCCTCTTGTGAGTCTGAGAAATTCACAAATAGATAAAAGTGAGTTTCGTTTGATTTTTTCTTTCAGAGAAAGCTAATAACACAAATGCAACTTTCAGGTGCAAAACATTTTCGCCTTATCAGCAGAAATTTCTTCAAACGACTGTCGCCAGAAGCAAGTTGATGCAACCAGCCCTGAAACAGCTTTTACGTAGTTTTTACGTCACACTGGACTTAAGCGATTTTCTCACTACGTCATGAAGGTTTTGTAAAAACGTTAAAGCGTGCACTGAATTGTAAAGGGTAGCTTTTGTCAATTCATGGTGCGAAAAGTGATTTACAGAAGTTCGTTTGATGCTTAGAGAAAACCTTTAAGAAAACCGCATCCTGGAAAGAAATTTCGAAGTCATGCGTATTAGGAGCGCGAAGGCAACAACCAACAATTTGACCGAAATCACATCAGATGTTTCAATAACAACTGCTTTCATCATCAGCAAAGATTGAGTAAATGCTTTTTTATCAAATATTTGCTGAAGTTTAATGGAGTTGCTAATGGAAACGTCCAATGTTGTTTTATTTAAATCATTATTAGTTGTTTTTATAATCACTTCCTTTTTTTCCTAACCACAAGAAAAAAGAAATTGCATGAAGTTTATCTAGAGCTTGTGATATTCAGAAATCACCCAACTGAACGAAAATCTGTTCTGGCAAACAGTTTTTCCTGAAATAACGCATTTTCTTTTGTTCACAAGACGCACGATTAAACACAGTTTTTAATTAGACTTTCTAACGATTTTTTACTTTTCTTACACTTTCGGCAAACAGCAGGTCGTCAATCATTGGAGCCAGGCAGATGTAGTCACCTGCCTTTATCGCGTTAATGAGAAAACGCAGCAATAGGCTGAGTTTGTTAGAAATGATCCAGACATTGCCTGGGGCTGTGTCATATGACCGAGACAACAGTGTACAGTAAAACTTCACGGCGACAAGCAAGTACAATGACCAGATCTCGCATTCAGAAAAGGCACTGCAAGTTCAATAGATTTGAAAAACTTTCTTTTCCCATTCTTAAGATTTAGTCCTAGGCAAAAGGCAGCAGCTACGGGTACGTACATTGCTGTGGAAGTCGTAGTCCGCGACAAAGGCTGGAAATTTGTATTTTCGCCTTGTTACTGTTACGCTATGCTCTGCCTGACGCTATGTGGTTCAGAGCCAAGCAGCATTTCTAGCTTCTTGAATAGGACCTTTTATAAGTATTACTGTACTTAGGGGTGGGTTACGAGAGTATTTCGCTTTTACACTGCAGGATTTGCCAATAAACTTGATCAAACATTTTTCTTTTTGGGTTGTCGGACTACGCCGGATTTTTTGTGGTAAAACTGTGAATAAAAGTAAAACTTTTTTTCTGGTTTTTGTTGATAATCTCATAATTTTATCTTTTTTATCGATTCCGTGCAAAGCACAAAAGTGTGAACAAAACTCTCAGCACAGCCATGCTTGTAGTAATCTGCGAAAAATCGGAAAGTCACTTGTTGTTAACAGCCAAAGTGTTAACACTTGTGAGGTCAACCTAGGAAAAGCTTAACCAAAAGTAATCAAAATCTCTGGGTAACACTGACCAAAACTGTCAGCAGAGCTGTACACGCTGGAACCGTCGGAGCCAAGTTGGTGATCTTCGGAAGATGTGGTTCTCCTGCTGGCTGGATTGCTAACCTGCACAAAACATTTCACGTGTGTGACTGCGTTGACATGCACTGGTGCAGAAATAGCTCTTGCAACAACAGTGTTTTCACTTTCAAATCGCAGCCCCTTACCGAGTGTTTTCAAGTAGGTGCAGGTTAAATTCAATCAAATCAAAGCCCCGCAACACCACTTGGTCCGTTGCGGGTGACTAAACTCGGGCCTTTAGGCCAGAGGTGGGAAACCTATTTACTATAGTAAATAGTATATCCGTGATGTATCACGGGCCGCATAGATTGTGCATTATCGCTGGCGGGCCGCAAAATAAATTAATTTTATCCAGGGGTGTAGTGGGGTGGGAACGACATTCCCACACCTTTTTTGGTGTGGGACGTTTTGCACGAGATTACATTAAAACATGGCTGCGATCTTACAGATGTGCTAGCGACACGCAGATTCGCACTGCTTGTCAAAAGTCTTACAGTGAAACAGGAAGATCCAGTGTGGAAATTCTTGTAGGCGAATGCTCACTTTTTTCCAAATATTTGGTGCAGTCTTCCTTTTTATTTGGTGTGGGAATGGCGTTCCCACTCCTCTTTTTCAGCACTACACTCCTGATTTAATCTTAAATTCTACCTTTATCTAACTATGAGGAAGAGTGACTTCTCTTGACTTACTCTCTAAACACCTGCTTATCATGGAGCTTCATTTTAACGCGATGTTGTACTCTAACTTGGGCAACGAAAATTCGATGCGGGACATATCAAACGTTCGCGCGGGCCGCAGGTTCCCTACCCCTGCTTTAGGCCGTATGGATCCTAGCCTTCATAGATTTGTCTTCATTTTTCAAATTTGGCCAAGTTTGATTTAATACGGATACATTACTTAATGTTTTTATTTCGCAATAATCGACAAATCACAAATGAATGATCATTTACGTTGGCATAAAGCTGCTCTAAACCAGATGTGTCCAACCTGCGGCCCAGTTGAAAGTTTCGTTGTTGTGTGTGTATAATATTAATGAAAACCTGTCTTTTATTTTAATCTTAAATTTAATGTTTTTGATTCAGTGTTCCCCAATGCCAATTTATCACGTGTGGATTGAAAACAGCCAGCTTTCCGTGTGTCCACTGAGGTGTAAAACACATTTCTAGTTTTCTGATTTCTACCCTTTTTGCTCCATTTGCACTACACTGAGTTCTACTTTGTGGTTCCACTGGCACTAGGGTTGCCAGGTTGGCCCTTTTGGGGCCACATTTGAGAAATTTTGTCCCAAATAACACTTGCTGGCCCCAAAATTTTCGTTTGGCCCTTAAACCATTTTCCAGGATCAATTTGACCCCTTGCAAGAATTAGGTCTGACCACCCTGGGTCCTGTCTGAGAAACCATATTTTTTCACTTTCTAACTGATTGCAGATTTTCACCAACTTCCTATATTTTGAAGGGTTTCATTACAAAATTTTGTTAGGATCCTTAGATTCTCTGAGTTAATGTGAAAGTAAGTTCATGAGATTACCTGTATTACTTGCTGCAGTTGTAGAGGTAGCAGTGAGAATTGTTACGTTACCAAACTTACTGTTATTTAGGTGGTGCACGTGTTTGTTGGTTTTGTTCAGGTTGTTGTTGATCGCTTTAGCACTTATCGACGATGGTAAATTTATCTCAGTTTATGGCTACACATGGAAATTAGGTTGTTCTCTTGCGATCTTTCATCATGTAGGCCTACTTGTTTTGCTGTTGAACTACCTACAATTGTGATTGAGGAACATTGCCATTTAATAAATGGCTAAATATTGGTTGATATGACTTTGTAACAGCTGATAAACTTGGAACAAATGGTATGCCCTTTTTGGGCCCCTTGTATTAGAATTTGACTCTTCTGTGAACTAGATTTGGACCCTTGGCAAAAAGTAGATCTGGCAACCCTGAATGGCACCTTAAGCTCGCTTACAGCATCACAATTATGGAGTGATTAGAGATGCCAAAACGTCGTTATCATTCTTGATAGCATTCGAACGCTTTGAATAGCTTGAGCTAAATTTTAGTTTGCTGAGAACAACGCGAGTCATTCAATGTGCGGCCCTCATTATGAGAGTGACTTAACTTTGGGCCCAGCAATCGATTTCGGTTGGACATAGCTGCTCTAAACAGATAGCAGTATGCTCGAATCAACTGCTGAAGATGAATGTATTTGTTACTGCATAACAGCAAACGTTTGTTAAATAAACGGTTCATTCTGATCGTTTCATGTAACAACTGCAAGAATGTGGTCTGTTGCGAATGTGTAAGAAAAGGCGGCTAGCGTTGATGTTGACCAGCAGTGCAACTTTTTCTTAGCGTTAATTGGGCCGCTGCTTGACTTTAACTTTAGGTTGATTATGTTGTTGCATAAATTACCAATAGCCTACACCGTTTTCTATTTTTGTATTAAGTAGATAAAAGAGTTAAGATTATCTTTCCAAAGCCCAGGTTGTATTTAAATGTTGAGGATTCGTAGCTGCAGCAAGTCAAAGACAATAGCTTTAATCTCGCACAGTGTGAGATTCGATTTTATTAGACAAAGGAAACAACTATTTAAAAGGCTTTAGAGCAGAAGAAACAAGGCTTTTGGGATACAGTATTGAGTTAAATCGCACTATGGCAGGAGTGCTAGGTCAATAACTATTCCTTGGACCCTTTATTTCTTCCAGACAAGTGTACCTCTGAAATGACTTGGCAGTCCAAAACGTTTGCCGAACCCTGAGTGTAGGTGAACGATATGGTGCGTGTTATATTTTTTCATAACAGTTTTATTACTGGCATGTAAATTCCCGGGTGGGCATAACAGATTTGCGAGTTTAATAGTGGAATCATCATTGATGTTTCAATCCTAAAGAGTGAAAACAATGAACTCGGTTGCAGGTAAACAGATTCATTGCGTGCTTGTCTCTTGTACTTTTTATAACATTTCTGTCGATGTCCCGTAGGCGTTTCGTTGAGCGATTGCTGGCTGTCTTCTGGCCATCTACGAAATGCAACGGATGAACGAAAAGTAAAAAGACCGTTTTCGTGATCTGCACTGCACTGATTATGATAACAGGAGTTATCGAAATATCGTTTCCATTGGCCGTGATTTTCATTGTAAGGCTATTTGCACTCAAGCAGTTACAAATTTGTGGCGCGTTTGATGGTTCGCCGCACCTTGTCACTGATAGAACTTGCAGCGCCTGTTCTACCAAACCTGCTGTTCCGAAGAGGCACATTTGTCAGTGTGGCAATGTTTGTCAAACCTCTGATTAGCGCAAGCCGGATTCTGTTTGTGACTAACAGCAGGCACTCGACAAGCAACGAGTTACGTCTGATTATGAAATTAACCGATTATAAATTTCAGATCTACAGCCGATTCGTCACAAACGGTATCTGACAAAGTAAGGTTTTGAAAAGGTCCAAACGAAATCATAGTTACACTTCTGTGGTAGGGATTGCGTGAGTTTGAATATATTTTCGCGTGCTGTTGTACGGTACTTGAAATGAATGTTCTACAGCAGCACAAAGAGTAAATGGAAGTTTGTTGCTATGTTAGGCACAACGAGTAAGTTTTTAATCAGCAGTGAAACTTACTGCACTAACCGGTCCCAAGCCCAAGTTTATCAAAAACAATAAAATTTATTTTGAAAACAAAACATTGCAAACACAAAACTTTGACATGAATTCACGTTTCGTGAAGCATGACTAATACATTTTTCAAGAAAAGGAATACTGCAGAAAAAAACGAAAAGTTTTCACCAAAAGACATTTCATATGATGTAAAGCCAAGGACCATCAACAAACGAAACATGGTGAAGGTAGCAAGCGTTGTACTAGATTTGACTATAAAGTGTACAAAACTTGATTAGACATAGAGCCAGTGGCGTAACTAGAGGTTTGAGCCAGGGGGGCAAAACCTAGCTGAAAGGGGGCCCACTGAACACCGTAGGGGACCCACGAGCCAAAACTCAGAAAAAGTTACGAAATGATGGTGAATCTCTGTATGCCGTGAATACTAGATTTAAGAAAAACGAAAACGCCCCGAAAAACGATAAAAACAACAACCTAAAGAACACTAAATATCAAAATGTCAACTAAAGGGGGCCCAGTTTTTACATTTAGCTTGTCAAGGGGGGCGGCTCTCCCCCTTGCCCCCCCGTCAGTCAAGCAACTGCATAGAGCCAATGACTTGCTTTGCAAGAAATTTCTATTCAACCTACCGAATAGGGAGGTGGTTGCAATCTAGCGTCCAAAGTACGTCTCTTGTCTCGCGATTTGTCCCTCCCATGAGCACTGTGGTTCGCTCCCATTGATATTGTTCTTCTCTTGCTATCTGGAAGGAGGGAAGGCTCAGCGCTCCTAAAAGATGATTCTGACGTATTTCGAGGGTAAGACGCCGTGTTGCTTCTGCTGCTGGGCAGGGTGCTGGCGTTTCTGGATCGGCTAGACATGAAAGTTTCATTACTACTTGTCTTGAATTTCTATCGTAAATAAAAATCATGAAAGTCCACTAGAGAACATTCGGAGCGATTAAGGTTCATTTCGCAGCAGGTGACAAAAAATATTTTTCTAGAAACTTGCTCATATCGTTCTTCAAACGTAAATATCCGGTTCACCTTGCTGATGTATCGCTGTCATCAAATTGGAAATGACTTGATCCAAGGCTATCACTAGGAGTCTGTAAGACATAAGAATTGAAAAATTTAATCCAAAAACGTACTTGTGAGGTTTGCTTCATGAACGACCTTACTTCGGACAATTAATAAACAAAAGAAAAATTGTCGGAAGACGCGTTTTTAAATTTCCATTAACTGCTTCACAGTTCCGGACAAGCCTTGAGCGAAGTGTGGTAAATTTTACTCAAAACTGCCAACAATGCAGTTTCGGCCTCTGTGACGACTACAGTGAAGCTCGCAGCTACTACCAACAAAATGAACATGATCATGCTCCTATGTGGAAAAATCAAATATGTGTATTTTGATAAAAGTCTTCAGCCGTGATTTGTTATAATGATGTTTAAAACTACTCAACATGCAGTGTAACCTGATAAGATTCATGTTGCACATTGCGTGCCCAAGAAATTTGAATATACAATGACTGGCGATCCATAGCACAACAACCGCTTATTCTCAACAGTGAATTGTTGCTTTGCTGTAGTGTAAACGATGTAGCAAGAGCTGAAATGCTGTTGAGGTGTCGGGGTTGAGAAAAACATTTTGAATTTTTAAGTACCTGCTAATTCGTAGGGTGACACAAAAAAAGGTCATCACATAAAGTTGAATAACTTTTGAAATAATTAATCAATTCTTTTTATTTTTCAGATTTACCAAGTAGCATTAATGGTCTAAGAGTCTACCAAATTTGACCTTCGAGGTGCCATGGACGACTGAGCAAAAGATATTTATAGTTGAGGCATATTTTCGACAGAACCAGACTTTCTTGACAATGGCTAGTTTTCGGACGAGGCACATTTTCTGTTGTCAGGTCACGTGATCTCTAAGAACAACATCGTCTGGGGTAGCACACCCCCTGAGCACTGTCTGCAAATGCCATTACACTCCGTCAAGTGCATTGCCTGGGTTGCCATCTCCAAACATGTCAGCATTGAACCATTCTGGTTCAAGGACGACAACGTGCGGTCTGTGACAATCAACACCGAGCGATATGTCCAGGTGCTTGGCAAGTTCTGGACAGCACTTGGTCTACGGAGAGGGGTCGTTAGGGTCCTTCAGTGGTTCCAGCAGGATGGTGCCACCCCCACGCCTCAAACGAATCATTAGCATGGCTACAGCAACGTTTCCCTGACCGACTGATCAGCCGCAGGTGTGACCCGCAGTGGTCGCCGCATTTACCGGACTTGAACCCCCCAGATTTTTATATGCGGGGATACCTTAAGGACAGGGTGTATGGCAACAACCCCCAGACTATCCCTGACCTGAAGGCAGCAATCACAGCAGAAATAAGAGCGATCCCAAGAGATGAATGCGGGAGGGCCATCGAGAACTTTGCCCGCCGGATCCAAATGTGCCTGCAGCGCCGGGGAGCTCATTTGGAGCACATGTTTTGAGCGCCAGTGAAACAAGGAGTTTTTGTACTACAGACTTGAAACTTTGGAGATGTCTGCTACACAGGCTTGACGTAATGTAGCTGACGTTTTGTGTCAATCTAAACAAAATTTTGGAAGCTATTCGATTTTGGTGATGACCGCTTTTTTGTGTGTCACCTTTTGCAGGTTCAAAGTTCAAAATTTTGTTTAAATTTGTTTAATATGAAGTTTATCAAATAGTGCTCTCGTGCAAGTTGTTTTCAGAAAGCGTTTACAATCTTAACAATGTCTTCAGCTCAAAAAATATGAAAATTTGGTTATTTGAAATACAAGTTGAAATATTTAAACCAACTATTCAACCTATCATTTTACAGCCAAGCATCAAAAAATAAAAAAGGTTTCCAGTTTTATTCATTGTTTTATGAAAAAAAATTTTTTAAAACTGTGGAAAACTTCTATATAATCAAAAAAGTAACAACGGAAATCTTCACGATAATAAAAAATACAGGATATAGACGAATCATGGATAAACCTGAATTTTCAAACGTAAAAAGGGTAATCACTGAGAGAAATAGTGTCACGCAGCTAAAAATCTGGAACTGTGACTTTGGAATTTTAAGCTATCCTTTCGATGGACACACGATGAAGTTCCATGGCATTGTTATGAGAGTAAGATTACTGTGCACTAAAGCATGATTGGACGTAAAAGATAAATTATGTGAAAAAGCGAACTCAACCGAGCCAACAGTCAAATTAGCCAGTCTTGCCAGTCGCGAAAAGCAATTACTGTTCAGAATTCCGTCGGGCAAACTGTGGGTGGCGCAATAACCAGTCAAGCAACTTTTGACGCTGTTTTTTTCTAATTAGCCTCCAGCGAGGCCTAAATTCACAACCGTTGCGACTCGACCAATAAGAAGATTAAACAGCTATAAAGCCTACGTAAGTGATCAAGCAATTGCGAATCTTGTTTAAATGCCTCTGTGCTCGGTTGACACTAAGAACTGTTTTATGGCATGCGATGTCAGGCCCTGATCAAACCTCGTAAAGGTGTTATTTCAACCTATAACTGAGTAACATTACCAGCGGTAACACTTTGATGTACCTGTGAAGCAATCACGGATGACCTAATTACGTCAAAGCGACCATTAAAAACGTATCGTTCAATACATGCTTAGGTAATTTCGCGTTGCTCACGTAGCAGAAGAAAATAAACAGTAATTATCTTTCCTCTTGTAACTTCAAGACCCCGCATGAATTTTGACTCAGTGATTCCGGGATTCACAAACTTCTGCCTTACCACAGGGCACAGAACCAGAAAATAAGTGTGACGTGTGATTTTCATACGCTTCGGAATAGAAATTTGCCGACAGCATACAATGCTAACGGAGCTTAGAATCACATGAGTGGACGTTTTTGACATTTTAAAGCACAAATAAAAATTTGAATAATGATGTGGTTTGCGTACAAGCTTCTAGACCCTACCCTAGATACAAAAAATAAGGCCAAGCTTGTTTCCACTCCTGCCAAACCAGGTTGCTAGTAAAGATCAGCTTTAGATATTTATCTCTGTAACTGGAATGCTTTCCCCTGTTCAACTTTCTGTCTGTGAAGCTTTTCTCTTTCACCATGCTCTCTGGCCGTTGATTGACCACCGTCTGATGTGCTCTTAACCATTTATTTACTCTTTCAAGGTTATTGGGTACGCCAAAGCATTTTTCGCTGACACCCAAGCTTCCATTGCTACATGCTCTATAGATACCACCAAAAAAAAGTAAATTATCAAAAACAGACTTAACTGAAGTTTTTTTCAAGATTTAGAAAACAGATTTGCTTCCGTCATAAAATGTTTTTGACGTGTTTAAGTCTTTGACATTTTTTGGGGGGCATTTCACTTATTTAAGATTAACTGGATATGGCAAATTGCCTATTGTTTCCTTAAATGTCTGCATCGGGCTTGTTTTGACAAGGCTTAGCTGGCCTGTTGATCTCACCACCTTTTGGTACATACCAAAGCTAAGCTTTGTACCCGGTTAGGGATGCATTGGCCAGTTATTTTCTCAGGAACGTACGGCAAAAGGGTGTTTTATATGATTTGCAAGACATTGATTGAATGCTTTAGAACCAGCTGAGTGGCAAATGACGAAAAACTCTATTCTGCAGTAGAACTAAATTACGTTTGTTTTCTTAATCCTTATGCAGCACTAAGGCTCGTCAGAAGGCAACCTCTTCCAAACTTTTTCCAGCTATGGGAAGACTTGACGTCCTGGCTCATTTAGAACAGTGGTTGTCAAACTGCCTCATCGCTGAAGGGCGCCAAATCCAGACCTACGACTTTGTTAGAGAGCTGCACTAATATTTTTTAACACCAGTCAATCGACACATTTTGTTTTATTGCAGAACGAAGTCTGTTACACAAATATTAGAGGTGTTATTGAAAGACTGCTGAGAGCCGCACAAAAGGTGCTTGGGAGCCGCATACGGCTCTCGGAACCACGCTTGAGAACCACTGATTTAGAAGCTTCGTTATCACAGTAGAAAATGATGATTGTACAAATTCAGTGCTTTGCGTTTCTGAGCACAAAGCAGTGAGTGCTGCTTTTTTACGGCTAGAATTTACTGTGTATTCTTGAAAAATCACTATTGTTTTCGTTTTTGACGACTACTTTCAAATATTCGTAAAGTATTGTTCTTACTAGATATAGTCTTTGTTTCGATCAGTAGGTAGAAAATGTTTCTAGAATGTACTTTTCATTTTCTTATCCCTTTTGAGTTATTTTAGACTGTTCTTTACCATTAGGTTCGTATCCAGCAGGCCAAAATTGGTTGCAGATTTCATGTTGTAATATCTTTTTAAGAGAACATACATGAACGGTTTTGCACAAGTGTATCAGAACCAATTAAGATAAAATCAGCCGCAGTTATACTTACCATAGAAGATGACGTGTACCTTGATGGCTTCGGGGGTATGGAGCTCCTGGGTAAGCTTCTTCCCCCGTCTTCTCTGCCATACGTCGACCTTCTGTACGCACCGGGAAGCTGAAACGCAATTTATTTTATCTGAGCAACAAAAAATTTTGAAAGTTCAATATACAAAAAGCAAACATAATACGATTTTCTCGCCTTGCACTGTCAAAGCGTTGTTGTCAAATGCTGCCATCAGCACAGAATTCCTGCTAATAAATGCCACAACTTTTCCAAAGCAGTCAAAAGAAAGAGGTCATGTGCTCGAAATGCTGTCGATATTTGCAACATAAGAACATCACTAGCAATAGCAAAGAGGCCAAAACAGTAACAACGACAAAACCATCATGAAAATGGCTCTAAATCTTGTGTATGGTTTGATGGTTTTGGCAAAACTCTAAACAAAGTTTCTGCTTCACGCCTTGTGAGGTTTCATCCGCAAAGGTTAACAGAGCCGAACAATGCAAGCAGGTTTCAAAATTTTCGAGTTTCTTACCTCATGGTGGCGATCTGATCGACTCATCTTACCAAAATCCAACGTCAAACTTCTGTTTTAATTTAAACCGTTTGCTAAATACTTGGCCAGACGCTTTGACGAAAGAATTGTCGAACTAATATCGACTTTCTTTCGCGCCCGCCCGAAACGTAGAGGATTATTCAAGTGAACCTTCGCGGTTCGAGTAAATAACCTGAAAAACTGGCTGAACCTGTCGTAGAAAGGTCATGTAATAAACAAGGAAAGCCTAACATAAAAGCAATGTCTTCGTGAGAATAAAAAGAATCAAAACTGAATTTCCTGAAGAGCAAGCATATATACTAACAATTTGAACTGTAACTCAATACCAAACGCAAGACTATGCACAGCAACGAAGTGGGCATTTTACAGATAGATAGAAGCAAAGGTACTTAGAAGGGTTTAAATGCAACAGCGTACTGCTTAAAAAACTTAGTGATCCTTAGTAATATTCAGCAAAAATTTTGTCGCAATTTGAATTTATTGTTTTTTATAATAAATATTATTGAGGCCAAGCTGTTTCCATTTAAAGTGTCTGTTGGTTTGTTTGTATTTGTATGCTTTTATGTGGCTGTTTTAGGTCCGCATACTACTAACTGAACAGTTGCACAACAGCCTATAGACAAATCTGTTTATAGGACGTTCAAAATGCAACACGAGAACGCAAATGTGTATATACTTAAGCTAACTAGATTACAAATCAGCCTTTGAAAAATGATTTTTTATCTGTCTGTATTAAAGTTTCACAAACTGAAAACGTGAATGTTCCAGCTAAGCTAGGTTTAGTGCTGTACCAGGCTGAGCTAGGTTTAGTGCTGTACCAGGCCAATTGTCACACAATGTTATTTTTAACTGATTAGAATGGTGGCTTGGAAGCGAAGCGCAGCGCAATCTAAAGGACAGCTCTGCAAACTGACTGCTTGTAGGAAAGGCAAAATGTAGGTTACAGGGAAAAGAGCACAGATAAATATTTTTGAAATAATCTAACAGTGACGGCGATTCAATTTTTACAAACAAATTTCAGCTTATTTTTAGTGTTTATTAGGCTAACGTGCAAAACAACCATTTGTAGATCAAGACTTGGCCAACACGTGAAGTTTAAAATGTGTAAAGATTTGCTAGCTACCCTTGGAACACATGTATGTTTTGAGCTATGCTTTGTAACGGTAATCCAGAAAAACAAAAAATCAATCAAAACCTACTCGTAATTGCTCTCAAGTGTAAAACACCTTTCAAGTTTGTTATGTTTGCTGTTCACAAACGCCTAAAATTTATGGCCTTGTGATTTTTGCACCTGTTTTGAGAAAACACCTTGCCCTTGTTCATTTCTTATTTGTGTCAGCTTCGTAAAACTAAGCATATTTCTATGATTGTTTTAATTGCCTGCATTTAAAGCCAGACATCCTGAAACGGAGCAGCGTGCTTTACACAACGTATGCAAAACTGAGCTAAAAAACTGACAAACGTTTTCAACGACTGATATAAAACACAACTATTACAAAGACTATTCATTCATAGCATCTGAGCTTACGTAACAGCCACCCTGGTGATGTGATAAGACGTAAAAACTGTTTAGAATCAATCTGTCTGCAAAACTGGGACTGCTTCACAGCCCCAAATAACAGCACATTGCACAGCAATTCATCAAGTAAATATAATCTTATATGTCAGTGGATTGTTAATAAAACACTTGGCCTATTCCTAGGTCTTTTCATGTCTGTTCCTTGTCTTGAGTAAGGCTTTCTGGCAAAGCTAGTCATTGACGTACCTGCCAAACAACTAACTTTGCCTGAGGGGAAACAGCTTAGCATTTCGGAAATTATAAACCGTTTTCTCTTTGCTGAGTTGTCCTTCTGCCTGCGGGCGTCGCTTATATCACGTCATGTCCAAGATGTCTTGTTAGCTATCATAAGTAGAACTATTTTTTGTTGATCAAGCAATGTTACAAGCGCAGCACGACTCTGACGTAGCTCACCAACTTTGTGGAATCTGAACTATTGTCAAGTTTTGAAAAGGAGTATAAAAAAAATAAACAATCAGGAAGTTTCATCGATGTTACAATATGTATGTAATTATCTTTAGGCCTATTTCACAATTTATCGTTAAATATAGAAAACAATGGAATCAAACATGTTACGCACAATATAGAAAGGTAAAAGTTGCTGAGTGGGCACACACACCAACCTTAAGTATTGTTTAAGTATTGTTGGAACCTTAGTATTGAAACCTTAAGTATTGTTGCGTCTCGTAAATTCCGATTCTAATGACCGATTTTTTTCCTGTTTACCTTAATAGTTTTCGCTTGGTATTTTCATTAATATTCCACTTATTCTCGTTAAATACGTATACAAGCACGCTGTCACGATCCGTAGCGCAAACTATCTTTTCGGAAAGTTCCGACCAACAACCCGTTTCCCTTCACGACACCACAGGTCGCTTACACTCAGGCAAGTGTTACCTCCGATTGTTTCCGTCCTCTTCATTTTCTACCAGTGCTCCTACCGCCACTGATCCCCAAGCCCCACTGCAACCAGTGCCTTAGGCGAACGAGGCGGCTGCCTGGGGCACTGGCCCAAATGGGGCGTCAAAAAAGGACCAAAAACTATAACTACGTGGTTCAGAAAGTGAGGAACGTACACCATAAAAAGGGAATGAACATGATGAAAGTGAAAAAACTCACGTTCAAGCAGTTTATGAGAAGATAGAGTTACGGCACTATTTCAGGTTTGCTGCAAGAAGGGTTAATATTTTTCCGATTAATTTCAATTTCATATACACTAGGTAAGTTATTTCGCAGTTTGGTATAAATCTCATTCATGCAATAAACATTTCTAATGTACGAAACATCTCTCTTGTTTCCGTAATGTGCGTGATGATATGTACATTAAGGATCACTGTATAAAACGAGTGGTCGCTGCCTCCTGGAATGGATCTTGCCTCAGGTGCTCACATGTCTATCGATGGCGTGCTGTCAGGGCCAGCAAAGCATGCCCTGCAGGACATACAATACTTTATCAAGCTCACTGAAAAAATTTAAGATTACCATCTGTTATTTCATTTATTGATTTTTCCTAGCTGCGCCGTTTTTACCGGAGTAAATTTATGTCGAAGCCTTCTCTAAATCACGTTTCAGCCATCCAGTGTAGTCAGATTGGAAAACACTGCCGGAACGCCAGCATTTATAGCGTTAGTAGCCTAGCTCAGGGGTTCGCAAATACTTTTTGCGCAACCCTTAAAGATAGTTCTAAATTCTCGCGACCCAAATATTTCGTGAGCATACCATTTTGTGGAAAATACTTTACAAATAAGCAGGGTTTATTTTGAGGTGTTTTAGGGACCCGATTCGGGTCCCTAGAATTGAAAATCGGGTCCCTAGAATCAGGGAAAATTATCATCAGGTCCCTAGAATCAGAGAAAATCGGGTCCCTAGAATTAGAGAAATCAGGTCCCTACAGGTCCACACCGGGTACCTAACATTTTCCTTAAAAAAAACTGAATTAAGCATTAATTTTAAGACTACTAGTGACAGTAACAATTTACTTTCACAGAATTTTATGAAAGATAACGCATAAAATAGTAAATGATTGCATTTTTTCATTATAATAATCATCATGGCGTCTTTCATGCGTGTGCTTTAAAAAGTGTCTGAAAAAGCTTGTATTTCATCAAACCACAGTAACTGCATTAGCGCCATCAAGCGTATACTCTATACTACCGCCATGTATACATCCTGGTCTTCTTTCGTGTACTTGCGTTTTCTTTTCTCTTTACTGCGATGCATGTTAAAAACCTAGCGCTTTGCGTGTGGGAGTGAAGACGTTACACAATACAATTATGCTCTTTAGAATTATGCTCTTTTCTCTGTGTAATGAGAATGGCAAATTTAAAATGTAAATTTAAATTGTTTGGTGGCCCAGAGTCACAGGCATAACCAGTGGGTCCCAGGGGGCCATGTCCCCCGAAATTTTCATCTAGTCATTTAGTGCTTCGAGAGGCGGTATCCCAAACAAAATACTGTTGCTCACCTAAAATCAAATATTTTTACCCTCAAAAAAATTTGGGCTGGCTACGCCACTGCCTAGAGTGGAAGTCTCGCGACCCACTTATTGCGGACCCCTGGCCCAGATAAACAGTCAGATTTTGATCATAGGACGCACCGCCATAATTTATGTAATAAACAGCTGGCACGCATCATCACCAACATTGGCGACCTTCGCAAACGGCAGAGGTTTGTTGCACGTGCGGAACTTCGTCGATTGTTACGACATCAGACTGTGAAAGGTTTTGAGAGGCCTATGCTAGAATTTTTGTTTATGTGAATGCTGTAACGGCTGAAACTTGTTTAGATAATACTTTGGTGATAAACTCAGCATGCATCTAATGAATTAGTTTGATGTAAAAATTCTTCCTTAAAAGGATCTTTTGGTGGGAGCAGAGCTGCGGAGTCATCCTGAAAATGACACGGCTCCGGAGCTCTTGATTTTCATGACTCCGGCTCCGGCTCCAGCTCCGGCTTCTGTTCGTTTTCACACATTAATATTTTAATTGTCTTTGATGTGCTTCAAGTTGGATGGAAAATGAATCAAATCAAGTACACAAAACTAAGAGAATATACCAAACATTTTTGAGTAATTTAACGTGGTTATTTTTACAAGCAGCGCTCTGACCATGAGGAAAACAGCAAAAATCAACAGTCACATGTTCAGACGATTCCGTGAACAGTTACTTGCAGAAACGTAACTCGCGATAACGGTAATATACACAATTTCTGGAAAAGCAGTCGCTGGTTTTGCCGTCAATGCCTTAGGACCTTTTGTTATTTCTTACGGCCAGACAGGGCCGGCGCCAGAAAAAATATGCGAGGAGCACAAGGACTGAAAAGAGGGGACACTGTATATGATCACCAAGTTCTGCCTTTCCACATCAAAATCGTCCTATTTATTACTGACTTCTCGTTTTCCACAGGCAATCTACGTTTATTACTGAAAATAGTAGAAAGCGAATCATGCGAACGAACTGTTTGTCTAAACGAAACCAATCCTACTGAAACTGAAAAAGAAAGTTTTACAACGTTGCCATTTGACTTTTAAAGTAACTGCAGTCTGCGAGCTGTAGCACTAAATTTTTGAATTTTTTGCAGGACTTTGTTTTTCCATTCTCCGCTCAGCTTTTTACTTAAATCTCGTTCAAAAGCTAGTTGAACAAACTGAGGTTTACGTGAATCGACCATTGCCCGCCTGTTCTCCCTGAAAATGTTTTTAAGGGCTTTGACAATACTGCGCATCACGTCAATAATGCTAATGGTTTATTGTTTCATATGACTCAGCTCATTTTGGATTTCATGGCTTGTATACGTAGCATTTCTTGGAACCGTTTTGACTATTTCTGTCGACCGAGGGTCCTTTTTGATGGAAAAATTTAGCAGCGACAGAAAAAGCCCGCTTCGCCCATCTTCCATGCTAGAAAATGCCTCAACTGTCCCTCTAAACGCCAACTGCTGAGTGGCTAGAAATACTATAACATCAATTAGGGATGAAATATAGTACTTGTTCCTTTCCATTGCATTTGAATTGAGTAATGTGGAAATTTCCTCGCTGTTTGTTGACCGATTTTCTTTTCTTTCCACATGACACAACACGCCAAATGATCTTTCGAATCAGCATGCCTAGGGAAGCCTTTTTTGGCTTCTGTTGCGTGTTTCCAGTCACGATACCCTTTTAGCGTAAAGGCTTGGTCAACACGTCTCCCTTGGGATTGAAACAAGCATCGACTACTGAACTTGCGGCAAGGGTAGCAAAATGCCGCATCAACTTTCACCGAATACTCCAACCAGTCCCACTTTTCATACCAAGCAGAAAGGAAATATCTATTCGTTTTTCCAAACAAAGTAGCGGGATATTTATGAAGCCTAACCTGTTTGGGTCGATCTTCGCCAAGATCGTCTGGAGCAACAACTGTCTCAAATTACCCACTTTGCACTGCACTGTCATCGGATTGAAGCGTGAGCGATTCGTCGCCCTTGACTTACCTTCGTGAACGCACTTGCGAACTCGATATTGGGGCGTTTTTACACTGCACGGACTCAAAGATTTGCTTCGTGCGGTTGGCCTATGGTATTGCGAAAGCTGGGGAATAGGTGAAAATTAAAAGGTGAAAGGTGATTCCACTACACAAAGGTGCTTTTTCTAGGTGTTGTTGGAATCGCTGAGATGTGATTTTATTTAGTGTTGTCCGAAAAGTAACAGCCAGCAGAGAAAATCGTGGAGAACTGCTGGGCGATGAGGTCATGAAAACCGCGTCGCATCGTAACTGCAGTCTTCAAGTGACTTTAATAGAATTTGAACAGCTTCTGCAGGGCAGGAAATGGGAGTTAGTTTTTACATTGCAAAGCCACTTTGTTGATTTCAGTCACGATCATACAAGTCTGTTCTCTGCAGTGCAATACAACAGAGTGTCAAACACGAGGATTCACAGCACTTTTTAAGTAGTAATCTATGAACAGTAGGTAGGCTTCAGCAATTCACCAGATTGCAACTGTAACCTATTCCATAAACTTTTATGCCATATTTTATGCTACTCCATGTGTTCCATTATGAACTGAGGAAATCATAGCCACATAACTGGGATACAAAGTTCAAAGTGTAGCCTATACTGAAGTCATCCACTTCCAATACTAGGCTGCATATTTTGCACAGAAGTCGAATCACTCTACTATAGCAAGGTGTAATGAAAACCTATTGATCAGTATTGGGGTAATTGTCCTTCAGCCCAATATCTGATGTCTTGTAACCTACCAAATAATCTTCCAGTTTGCTCAACCGATTCAATTTTGCTGATTGTTTCCCTAACTAGGTGTAGTTAGACCACAGGCAAAACTATTAAATAAATTAATCCGTCATTTTTGCTACAGATTAGCTTACAGAAAAGGTTGCACAAGACTTAATACAAACCACCCAACCTCTTTTCCGCTCGAATCCCTAATCATCGGATTCCCAACCTACCTCTGCTAGTTGGATTCGCTGAATCGGGTATGGCTGAAACAATGTGCGCTCAAGCAACTCGGTGAGACACTCATAGTCGTGCTTGAGCGATTTATGGGATTCCCAATCCAACGCGAATCCGATAACAGTGCAGTGTAAAGAGGATAAGGCCGCTATGGTGGTGATCAGTGTTTAGAGTGGACAACTTCTGAGAAGTGAGAGGGCATATTCTGAGAAGTGAGGGGAACTGCCCCTTAGTGCCCCCAGAAGCGCCAACCCTGTGAGAGTTAACAAGGGAACTGCAACTGCAAGGACGGTTGAAGAAGTATGTGCGATATAATTTGTGAAGCAAACTTCTGGAGAGTTGTTCCTTTCCGCGCTATCAGGTCAGATGCGCACTGTTTCCTCTTTCGCTCGTGTTCGTTCTGAAACTCGTCGTCGCCGGGATTTTTCGCAAGAACGGTTGATTAAAATTTAAAAGTTTAAAATCAGGTGCGTTGCTTTATCAGGGTCCTCAACACTGTTTTATCGATGATTCTCATCCGTGCTTATGCACTGTGTTTTTAACCACACCAGTGGAAATTTTCGTCTGCACCCGTCCGCACCGTGTTTGCCATCAACACCACGGAATTTTATCATCCGCACAGGACTGTACGGTCGGATATGGTGAAACGCTCTGATTTAGGCTATTGAAATTGAAATCTCCAAAAATCCGCCTCTAGTGGTTGCATTATATAATTCATATTTTCTTGTGGGTAAGCGTTCAGAAGTGAGGGGGCACAACTCGAGAAGTGAGGGGGAACTGCCCCTGGAGTCCCCCCGTAGCGCCGCCCTGCGACAAGAATCGAGAAATGGCTGTTTGGAAAACTACCTCTGTGTCCGAACATTCAAACATAGACCAGTTCCAATTGACCAAGTGTTTTGCACTCGTTGCATTCTTTGCCTATTGCAGTCTTGGCGATTCCAGCTAAAAGCGCTTCCTGGGAAAACCACGCAAAGAGCGCAAAACGCATAGTCGATTACCTCTCTCAAGTGTTCCTTCAAACATGCATTAACACAAATGCGAAGATGTGTTTAAAAGTTCTTTGTTCAAAGAAATAGTATGACTTCTAGCAAGAAATTCACCATTGAAATTTACAAATGGCTGAAAACTTCTGATTTATTAATTATCTTTTACACTCATAATAAATCGTGATGAACGCAGAGCAGTGGCGTGCAGAGGTCTGGTGATGCCCGGAAAGACTGCTTGATTGGATGCCCCCTACCAAATTCTAGTATTGACCAGCGTCGTATGGTGGTCATTGTTACTGGATATACGCTGTTTGTGACGTCATATTCAGGTTTGCAAGCAACATTTTGACGAAATTATTGACACAACATGCATATTTAGGGACGCCAGAGTAACGGTAGGGCAGCTGGGGGAGCAGTAAAACAATTGAGGGCAATGGAAACTTGTAAAAAAAAAAATTGTTACAAATTATGTTTGTTTCTGTTCATCGACAATGTTGACCTCAAAAAAATAACGAAAATTATAAAAAATCACTCTACATTTTCTGGGCGCCCGAAAGCTGCAATAAATTTGTTTCAAGTCGATCTTGATAAACTAAGAAATTACCTATAATACTGCCATGAAAAGTAGCTTTGATTTGCTGAAAATATGGGCAAAGTCCCTGACAATCTGGGTAAAAATGACGCTCAAAGTTGCTTGACTTAAAAAATGGCGCCCAAGATTTGTAGAAAAACACATGAAGACATTTTTGAGGTCACACCAAAAAAGGACTTAAAATGACGGGAGAAAATTTGTAGGCAAAATTTGCATAAAAACTTTTCTGGGAAGTTTGGGAAAATTCGGGCAACAATCCCTCGTACAACCGAAAATTTACCTGCTCCTATACCTATTGATGAAAAGGCACCTCCGCCCTCGTTGCCCCTCTTTTGAAAGGATAGAGGGATAAATGCCCCCCAATTCCTCCATTCTCCGACGTCCATGAGCATATTGTTCTACAGGCACTCTCTTTACTCGTTAGCTACAACGTGCCATTGTAATGAACGTACATTATCAGCGGTATCCTAGGACAGAGCAATTTATAACTGCAAAAATATCCGGAAACGCGTTGAAACAGCAGAGAAGAACACATTCAGTCCTACGTCAGCCCAGTTCACAACTGCAAAAATACAAGGCTGCGCGAACGTCTCGTCGAATCAGAAGCTATGCCGCTTGGATGGCGGACGCCCAGGGTTGACAGTTTGAAACTTGCACACTACACAAGAATTGAGAATGCACATGAAGTGCGCAAGAAAATTTTCGTTTTTTTATTATGTGGCTGTTGTATGCGCAACTACTAAGAAGAAAGAACAGGCACGGGCTTGTGTGAGCCATTATGATCAATCCGCCTGAACTGCCAATTAATGACGAAGCTCGAAACGAAGCACAGGTGTGCGACAAAAGGGGAAACTAGTGATGCATCATGAAATCATTTAAATCAAGCAGGTTGAAATTGGACAGTTTTGAAATTTTACTCAAAAATTCAATTAAACATCCATAATTATCTTCTGTGTTGATGTAATTGGACCCAACCAAAAAAATCACCCGTTTTTTTGAAAGCTCATAAAAAGCAGTAAAACACACTAAAATCGCGATCTTTACTCTTCCTTTGAAAAATGTACTATAAAGTAAAATGTAAAATAAGCAGCACACTTGTACAGTTAAATGTACATTTTTTACTGAAGCAAAACGAACAGCAACTAAATTGGAAGGACGTGAAAAAAGAAGAAGAACTCGAACAGTTTGAGTAAATTCTACTGGTTATCTTCTTCAGCTCTGTAAAATTGGTATATTTTTAATTAATTTTTCTGCCTTCTCTGTATCCAACCTGTTTCTGATGTTGGACCATACCAAACCATATATTGAAAAATTACAATGCATAGATGCTGAACTAGCAGAGCATGTACATAAACTTGACGTGAAACTGCAGAGTTTGTGTGAGAGTGGATTTTCTCTGTTTGCTGTGCGCATTCTTGCCAAGTCTTGCCACTCATAACAAAAGAAGCATACTTCCTTGTCTTCCGCATGTCCAATACATAAAAATGACCAGAAACGAACATATACTTGGATTTGGATTTGAATCTTGCGACATTCCAATATATTGATCAATTTTGACGTTACCATTTGTGCTTAACCAGATTTGGATTGAAATTGACGATTTTCATTTGAAATTCTTCACAACTTTCAGGTCAGTTTTGGGACCGCAGGCTGCTTTAAGAATTTCTCAAATCCATTGAGGATGTTTATGGTGTTTGTCAGTGGCGGATTAAGGGGCGTGCTGACTGGGCTACAGCCAGGGACCCCAACATTTAGCGGGCCTATAATCCCTAAGTCGGAAAAAAGTGTAATATGTGGACAATAGACAGTACGCTGTAAAAGATACTGTTGCGATCGGAAATCCCGAGCGGCATATGCGCAAAGCTTCGCACCGTGGCAGCAAGGAACAATAGAGTTCACATGCCATGATCACTCTTCGCGTACGCTAGTGTTACGTTCAATCGTTGACATCGTTAGTATCACCAGAGATTACACGCCACGATCACTCTATTATTGCTTGTTCGCGCCACATATATGAATGGTGTTGTTCTTCACGCACATCCCGTTCGTGGTGAATCACACATTCAACGCAACACCACAGGAGAGGTTGCAACAATACCATCACCAATTGGAACTAATAAGTAGGCGCTCTGTGCTCACTCACTGAAATTGTTTCGTTGCCATAAAACAGTTGATTCTTTGGCGTGTGGTCTGGCCGACCCTCACTAAGAAGTTCGTACTCCAAGGTTTAAAAAAATAAGGTATTCCATCCGTTTGTCTTATTTTGGTTTCCGATGCGCATGCGGTATGACGTCATTTAAACAATCGGTCCTGCAGATAGCCCCGATGGAAATTGTAAACTTGCTAAATGGTGTCAAGTCTCTCAGCAATGATGAAAGTGATTAGATTTTAGCTTAGGATAAAAAATCATGGTGTTACAAGGCAGGACTGCCAGAGTTGGTGTATACGCAAAGAATATATCCTCGTGCACATTCATGTATCTGTGTGTTCTTTGTTACAGCGATGCATGTTTGAATAGGGTTGCCAGATGACCGGTATTTCACCGGCCTGGCCGGTATTTTACTGCTGATTTAGCGAAGGCCGGTAAAAGGCCGGTATTTTGAAAATCAGTGCCCAAAGCCGGTATTTTGAAAATGAATAATTTGCCGTAACTTTAAAAAAACTAACGCCGAATTTCTCAAATTACAATAACTCTAGTAGTGACACTTGTCAGGACAGTTTCTTCAGCGAAGTTTATATGCTGCTGTTGACGCAATCCTTGGTGCGATTGTTACGTCACTCACACACCGAAATGCAATGATCCAACCAAAATACGGGCAAATTAGTTAAAAAAGTACTACTCTTCTCTGTTTTCCCTGTGCCGCTGAAGAATTACGACAGAGCTTAGATCTGCCACAGTTGACAAAATGGCCGATAGTTTTACAAAATTAATCTGGCAACCCTACTCACAAAGCATACATCTATACACAGTTTGAAAAATTTTTGAACCAAGCATTGTGAGAGCTTCATGAAATTGAAAAGAAAGTACTACGAAAAATCAATGCATTGACAAAAAAGCGTTTTTTTTTACAATATGTTGTTCGAGAATCCCATGCCCTTGAATTTAGCACTTACGACTTACGACAAAGCCTACATCTGTCACTACTGAAAAAATGACCGGTATTTTAGCAAAACGCATCTGGCAACCCCATGTCTGAAGTCTAGCGCGTTGCGTGTGGGAGTGAAGACCTTTCATAATACACAGTGTCACCTGGTAGTTTAATACCAATTCTGGAACTATTTACTTCGAAGATGCAAGTTTGGACGTTTTGCGTACATACTACTTTTATGTGAATCGCCACTATTTGGTGCCGCTCTTGATAAATGACTTAAAACAGAATAAACTAAAAAATAAAAAGAAAAGTCGGCAGATATCGAGTTACTTAAAACGTTAACTGATAACCAGAATTAAACTGTATTAAGCACGTCTTAGTTCTGTTTACATTTCGTTCAAGTCAGTGGCGGCTCGTGGTGAAAATGACTGGGAGAGCTGTGAAATTTCATCTCTGGTTGAACATATAGGTTTGACGCCCTGGCTGTTTAGTGGCGTTTCCAGTCACTCCAGCAGTCCTAATCTTATCAAACTGGTAATTTTCAGTTGTCCTTATTGATACATAGAAAACATTCACTTCAGTTTAATGAACCCAAACCCGTAAGCGTAAACATGAACACAAAAGCAATAAACTGGTCCCATCAAAAGTATGACGCATAACCACTTCCACCAAAGCTGCAAAGTCGAGGGTCGAACCCAGCGCCACTCGCATACAAAACTTAAACCATTCCGCTCGACTACTAAGGCGCTATAAGACAAAGCTTAGCATTTTATTCAAACCGTGTCATGGCAGCAGACCTAGGCTAGAGTCACTTTCTTTGAGCTGGTACTTGAATCATGTTCTTTCAAATGAAGTTTAAATTTTCCAAAAAATTTCAAACGGTTTATGATTGTACACAAAATTTCTGTTTTTTTAACTGTATTGTTATGCTTTTCCAGTAAAAGCTTGTATCCTGAACCAATCACAGCTGCAATGTTCACCTTACCAAAAAATTAAAGGCCTATTTCAATGCTTATAGGCTTGCCAGATTTCTCATGCTTCAAAATTTTCATATTTCAATGTTTTAAATCAGTCACACCTTTTGTTGTACAAGAATGATATCCACCAACTACTGCCGCACATCTTCAAACGCCAACCCTAGACAGCTTACTTTTGCAAGCTGCAGTGGTGCAGATAAACGAAGGGCTGTATTTTCGCAGTCCGAGATTGGCGACTAGATTTGAATCCAATGGCGCCAATATCGCCAAAGTATTAGTAAAAGCATTGTTAAACTTAATTATAAAATTCAATATCCAAGAAAATCAGGTGGTGAAAAATAGTCAAGATCATGTTTCCTTCGTTTTTTCTTTAAAAATTCATTGTCAAAATAACAAAAACGCTTTGCGATAGGCGGTTACACCATCATGTTTCTTGGAGATATTTGTTTGTTTTCTTTCCTTTAGGGCTGTGCCGAAGACAGCCCCGAAATCGCCAAGTTCATCGGCAAGTGTGCTGAAAACATCATCGCATAAGCGGCGTCGTTGGAAACGAGCGAAACACTGGTTTTGTTGGATTCCTAGGAAACGTTGACCCAAAATGGTGCCGGAAGTGCTGAAAATGATTGTTGTGAAATTTCGTAACTATATCCAGACTTAAGGCGAGTTTGGCCGCTTGTCGGAATCTTTTGCCTTACATTTTTCAGGGAGGGCTGCAGCCCGGCAGCCCGTCTAGACGAGCCGTCCCTGATTCAAATAACTCTAAGCTTGCTCGCGCTAAACTCAATGACTCATTCGATTTTCGACTTTAATAAAGTCGTAAGATATGCTTTTAGTTAAGAATTTTGTTGAGTGCCATTTTATGTTCTAAGTGCAGAAGAAAAATGAAAACAATTCAGTAGTATTATGTCTTATGAATGAACGTAAAACCATACGTTATAAGTGAAAGTGGGTTTCACAACAGTTATTGATAGGCGAGTGCATGCTCTCGTTCTTACTAATAGTCTTACTGATTTGTCCTTGATTGTGAACAGCAAAATGAAATACTTAATTGCAATGATTTGAGTACAATTATTCTTTTTACCATATCAATTTAGGACATATCAAACTGGGCTATTACGGTAGGTTAGGTTAAATTTTGGTTAGGTTAGTTTTAAGATTAGGTTAGTGTTATTTTGGTCGGGAATCTGGTATGGAAAGCTGATTTTTCTGAAAGCAATTTTTAAAGAAAATTTTATCTACCTCAAAAATGTCATTTGGATGTATATATATACAATTAAACTCCGATAGCACGACCACCCACTGGATGGCACTCAATTGGTCGTGTTGGCGGGACTGGGGTGGTCGCGCGACACTTGCATTCCTAAAGGTTTCATGTGTTATTGCCATCACTTCATTTCTACAATTCTTTCCTTAATTGACAGTTATTTAGCTTTGTCTTACATGCTGCCATAGCCTATCGTTACTGTACTATAAAATCACACAACGGAAAAGCCGATGTCGGCCAGGGTTCCCACAAATGTTGACTAGAAATTCTCTATGGTTAAGTTCAAAATTCCCAAAATTTCACAAATTCCCTAGATTTTGCACAAAGCAGTGTGTAATTCTCACCTAACTTTTAGCACTTCAAGATATTGAAAATACAGTTTAAGCCAATGGGCACGCCGGAGAGCGGGAAAAATGACAGGAGCATTGCTCAGCCTGCCCCTTGAAAAGGGGGGCAACGAGGGCGGAAGTGCCTTTTTCATAACAGCATCATGGGCAGTTTCATGTGTTTTATCAAAATAGAATTGAAACAAGTTTATTGCAGCAATTCGCGCAATAAGAAAATTCGGAATGGTTGTGGCGTGGTGATTACGTCACATTTAACGTTGAATTCGTATCAATAATAGCAGAGTGAACCTAGTCGAGTTGGGAATCTTTACTGCTGTTATGCCGAAGGTCATCGGTTCGACTCTCTCTGTGGTCGATTCAGGGCGAAGCAGCATTGCGGCTGCAACATGGTTTTCTGAAATTTCTGTTATTATTTTTGAGGTCGATATTGTAGCTGAATGGAAACAAACAAATTGGTAACAAATTGTTCATTTTTATAATTTTCCATTGCCCTAAATTTTTTACTGCTCCTCATTTATTTTTCCCTATTAACGACGGTTTTATATATATAGAAGGGACCCCTTTGTAAGTTTCAGCCAAGGGCCCCACACAAACTTAATCCGCCCCTAGTGTTTGTTTAAATGCCGAGCCTTCTCTGACCAGCGAAATAAGTCTGTTCCTTTGTCTCTCATGTCATTAAACTTATAGAATTGGTTGCACATTCATTGATCCAACCCCTTTTTTCACTCATCATTGTTATACCTTACATGAACGCAATAAAATTTGGCACAGTTCATCATTTTTTGTGGTTCTAGGACAATAGCCACCAGGACAACTGCCACCCGGACAACTGCCACCCGGACAACTGCCACCTAGGACAACTGCCACCTAGGTCAATTGCCACCCAAGACAACTGCCACCCAGACAATTGCCACCTAGGACAATTGTCACCTAGGGCAATCGCCACCTAGGACAACTGCCACTCAGACAACCGCCACCTAGCACAACTGCCACCTAGAAGAAGTGCCACCTCGGTCAACTGCAACCTAGGACAACTGCCACCCGGTCAAGCGCCACCTACAACAACTGCTGCCTATGACAAGTGCCACCCAGACAACCGCCACCTAAGACATATTGAGTTTTTTGCGTTTATTGCCATTAAAGGTATTTGAATCTCACAAGGATGTAGTGTATAACAAAAATTTAATCATCCTCTGACCACTTTAACGAAACGTAAGTTCAACTTTGAACCTTTTGGGTGAAGAATTTCGTGTTGATATCATTACCTCTTCACATACATTCTTATGTCAGTGCAAAATCTAATTTTATATGGGGATTTTTCAATTTTTCGCAGAAAACTCTTTCATGCACATTATCGCATTCAATCCACGCACTCATAAAACGTCTGTTCTTCCTTTCATTTTACGTTGTGTGCATTGTTTTACCTCAGCTTTTGATTTGTGAGTTAAATGACAGCAACAGCAACTTTTCAACTCACTTCTCCTGAACTATCCTGAAGCAATGTCATAGTAACAACCAGAGGTTCTCAAGCGCTCTGCCGCGTGAAGTCCTTTACGTGCCGCAACGTGATATACCAAACTAAATTTGGTAGCTTGTCTGTGATGCGTAAAACGCAATATCCTAGGTGGGTGTTGTCCGGGTGGCACAGGGTGTGGTGCTAAAAAAGAAGTGTGGAAACGCACATAAAAAACTAGCGATTTTCAACAACACTTCAAGCTAATTTTTGAATCAATTTTATGTATGTATTCACTTTCATTGCACTACAAAGAAAAACATGAAAAAGTGTGGTAACATTTTCCCACCCCACGCTACCCCTGGGGTGGCAGTTGTCCGGGTGGCAATCAGAGGTGAGTGGATATTGATTTTTTAGCTCCTGATCCATATCCGAAAATATTTTTGCATATCCATAACCAATCCTTAACCAAAAATTTCTGAAATTTAGTATCCGATATCCATCCGTATCCGAGTGCAACACTGGTTAAATACAAAAAAAACAGACAGCGGTCATAGGTCCGCCAGTGGGCCTTCATTTTTGAAAACTTATCCATCCGTCGCCTGTAACACGACACTAAACCATTACAAGTGTGCAGTAGACTACACTATGCCTGGTAGAAACGTAGTGAACCTAAACCTAACCCTTAAACCTAGGCCCTAAACCTAACACTTAAACCTAAACAGCAAATCTGATCGCAGAGTTTGGAAACTTTTGAAAAATGTGAATAAAAACCGGTGCCATGAAAAGTGCAACAGCTACTACCAAAATGAAAGGTGACCGATCATGGCTAGAGTCAACACGAAAACCATTCACACAGTAAGTGTTGAGTTCGTTTTTGCTCCTCCACATGAAAGGTCTTGTGATCCTGAAACTACAACAAAAGAAGACGCTGATCACCAAAGGAAAATAATTGAAGAACGTTATTCAGAAGCTTAATGACGAATTCACGGCAAGCCCAACGAAGCTGAACACTGAAGACATTATTTATTGTAGAATTGTAACTACGTATTTACTGCACAATAATGTTAGGAGAGATTAACCAAAAACCTTATAACATCACACTAACAAAACGTAGTCCAAACCCTGATAAAAATCGTAATCGAAATTACTAACGATTTAGAACGGCTTTCATTCCTAGAAAAGTGACGTCACGGACGCACGCTTGCGCGCTCAATGCGTGACCGCGATACGGGAATCAACCAATGAAAATACACGATAAAATTGTTATATACCTGTGTCACTGCTCAGTTCAATCGAGCAGTGGGCTTACCAAGCTTTTCACCTAAACCAGTAGTGGGCTTACCAAACTGGAACAAACCAAATGGGCGGATAAATAGTTGGCAAACTTGTGGGGTCTGGTAAATTCGTGAACCAGAATACGCTTGTAGCTGACTACTATCCTTGAACGACTAGACTAACGGAATCACCGAAGTTATAGCCAATTTTTGTAAGCAGGTTGTAGTGTACTGCTTAATAATATGGGTTACTCTCTCTTCCCCTCTGTGACATAATAGAACTGCGCATTAACCCTTGATTACTCGTAATAAAGCTTGTATATGTTAAAATATATTATAAACCCCTGTCGTAAGGTATATCGCAGTGCTTAAAGTTATACTAATAAAACCGTAAGTGAATACACTTTTGTTGTGATAAACTGAGCGGTGTCGAGCAAGACCGGCGGGTGCAGGTTTCTTAATTGTTAACTTGGGCGTGCCATGGACATTCCTATGGACCAGTGCTCTTGCGGAATTGTCCTAAATGTGTAGTGGTCTTCTTCTTTTAGAAGTGGACTGCCACATAATACACGTCAATTTGACTACCATGACAGTGCTGCTAATGTTGCAAAGTCAGCGTTTTATTCTAACAGTGTCATCGCCAGCAGCTCTATAGCCACGTCCAAACAAAATCACCCTGTCATTGTGTGGCCCAATCCATGAAAATAACATCACATGTTTTGCACTTTCAATCGGAGAAACAGAAAAATAGTGTGTATTTTGCCGGCAGAGGTATAGCTCTGCTGTGGTTATTTTTCCATTTAAACTGTAGTATATCTGGCTTTGTCCATTTATAACACTGAGTTGTGGCACTAGCAGCTGGAGAAATGAATCTGGTCGAGTAGGAATTCCTGCTGTGCGAGTGGTCATCGTTTGGGCTCTCAGCATGGTTGTTTCGGCTTGGCTAATGGAGACAACCTTTTTTATGAAAAAAACTTTTGATGTAAGCTACACCACTTTTTTAATAAATTTTGAAAAAAACAGACACAGATTTACCATTTGAGTTAGGGTTTGGGTCATATGGCAAAAACGATTCACTAATCCAAGGATATAGTCCTTGTCATGTGACCAATTCAACCAATCTGGTTCAGCTAATTGCGAAAGAGCTCCAGCATTCAATCAATTGGTAAAATAAAGAAAATAGATTTTGGAACTCTGAGAGTAGATCACAGCAGAAAATATAATAAAAGTATGTAGCTTACAAAAACTACAAACTCACACTGTGTTTTAGCAAGGTTAACTGTATAAAACTTGAGGTGGAATGTTCAAAATTCTAACCAAAAGAAATGTAGCCTAAACGCTGAAATAGACCAGGGGTGGCCAACAGGTCGATCACATCGACCTGTTGATCGTCGAGCGTCACTTGGTCAATCACGCCTGATTTTGCATTGAATTCACAAGATACCCGAAAATAATATTTTTCAATCAATATTCCAGGAAGTAGCCCACATAAGAATTATCCATCAATTGGTTGGTCACGTATATTCTTTCTTTGGTGCCTCTAGCAATGGCTGGCCATAGGCTAGATCGACAGATGCCGCAAAGGTATTGTAATATGTTTTTCTATTATTGCGTGGCAATCATGATTTAGACCAGTGTTTCTCAACCCCGAGTCCGTGGTCTCAAACGAGTCCGTGGAAAGCTCTGGATGAGTCGGCAAGCACTAGGGACAAACGCGTTTGCTGTAATACCCTCACACAGTAATAATTGCATCAACCTCATACCATCGACGCTTTTATTCGTACAGCGATTAAAATGCACCTAATCAGCGTGAAAAAGTCAAACATTTGCTATTCCACATGGCATTTATACTTTTGAGCAGAGATGGGCAACCGCTACTTTGAAAATAGCGTCGCTAACGTTATCGCTATTTGCTGAAAATAATAGCGGCGCTTCCCCTCCCGTTACTGAACAAAAATAGTAGCGAGCAATCGCTAAAGCTATTCGCTACCGCTACGTTTGGTGAACTTTTAAAATTTGTGCTGTTTTGCAGAAGTAGGGTTTATTTTACAATCTCACCTTGAAATGTTTTTTCAGCTATTAATTTTTTTGATTGCTTCTTTTTTGAACAGCCATGATCTAAAAATAATAGTCATTGAGAGTTATGATTAGGAATTGTTCATTTCACAGCAAATGCACATATAAATGAAACTTAGACTGCAGACACACATAGAGTGCGTTTACTTTTGTAAGTGGATTGCTGTAGGTTTATTAATTGCCTTTGTTGCTGCTTTCTCGCTGGAGTCGAATATAGAACTCAAGATAATAATTAATCAAGCAATAAAAAGCTCAAAAATTTATTCTAACAAGGTTTTACGTGCGTGTAAGTTGAATCAGGCCCACAACCAGGGTGGGGGAAAACCGGGCATTTGCATCCGACCGGAAGTTTTCAGGCATCATTTTAGATTTTATAAAAAAGGTGTTGTTGATCTTTGGTTTTAGTGAAACCCCTGAACAAACTATTGACTACATGTATTGCAAACTGAGCTCCTTGTTTATGCATGTTTCGGCTTTTTCCCTACAACAGCTTTGAATAGGATGTAGTTTATATAGCCTGCGTGTAAAGACAGCCTATTTAGATATAGAGAACAAATTGGCCAACCACGGTTTTGTTAACATTCTAGCTTTTGAAAGTGCGTTCCAAGTGTTGAATGGATTGGCTGCAAACGTGCGTAATCTCGCACCAGCTGTAAAAATAATCCGTGTACGATGTGCCACACACGAAACTAGTTTCCTCACGCAATAAATTGCGATTGATTCGCTTGGTGTTGGTCACTGTTGTAACTTAACTATTATTGCTCGATGATGAGTGCAAGCTTGAATCATTGCAAGAAGATGGGAGCAGAACCAGGCAGGAGATTCCTCAAACAGCCTGCTGCAAAGCAAGAGCCTGTAATTGTTGTATATGTTTATTGGTAAACATATTTTTATTATCTTCCTCAGACTTTTTGTCACAAGAAACTTCTTGCGACTTTTTGTCACAAGCAACAGTAGTTCTCAAAGTGGGCGGAATCACCTCCTTGGGGGCAATTTTGCAGGGCAAGGAGGCGATAAAACCAAAGGGGAAGATAGGGAGGAAACAACACAAAGGGGCCAAAAACGCTCAACCACTAATCAATCATTGAGTTAACTTCAATAGACTACTGTTATGACATGTTAGTCTCTTGCAAATTTTCATTTACTGTAACGGCGCGCAGCGACTTATGTCCCATCCGTGTTCAATGGCTCCAAGCTGTGTTCATGCGGTTACTAATTTTCTAATGTGTGCAGCTCTCTAGATTCGAAAGGGGTTGATTTACTCGATGCTACCTTAAAGCCTAACGTTAATTGACAGCATCTGTAAAGATATCGCAGTATTCCTGCCAGCTACGGTTTCCGTGGCTTTCTAGTGTAGGCCAGCAGGTTCTTGACCGTCTTTGCCTGTTTGCACAATACCGCACCGAGACCCCGCAAGCGGATTGACCTGCTTCCGTCCCCTGGTATATCGCCCTCGTGGTTGCCAAG
>Ga0210059_1000026_pt1 | contig 99368 bp, 55 predicted proteins | sample Ectturendosymbi2_FD_188042 | JGI IMG/M metagenome (GOLD analysis project Ga0210059, IMG submission 188042) | Ecteinascidia turbinata endosymbiont from Florida, USA - Sample 2 (SPAdes) (version 2) | ecosystem: Host-associated > Tunicates > Ascidians > Unclassified | place: Key West, Florida...
CATTTTTTTCTTGAGCTTATCTAAAGGTCTAGATCAGGGGCTCAAAGACTCGGGCAGCATGTGGCCCGCGAGAGCATTTTGTGCGGGCCGCAATGCTTTTTGGGAATTTTCAAATAATTAAAATTTACGTTATTTGGGTTATTCACCGGTATTTAAAAGTGCTCGGCCAGGGAGTGAACAAGTTCCTTTGAAACGAACGTAGAGGCGGCTAGAAATGATTTGCCTTGAACTGATATGATACGTTGCTCAGGAAATAAGATGTAAAAGCTGTTTCTATTAAAGTTCAGGTACCGCCATTGTTGCGTCAGCGTCATAGTACCAACCTACTAGAAATTCTAACCGGAACGCCGTGCCGGCAATAATTCTTTTACCTGAATGGCGTCCGTGCCGTTCCGGCTTACTTTCACCTCTGGTGTAGTGTGTAATCAGGACCAACGTCATGATTGGTTATAGTGACTTTGATTTGGACCAAGCCCTCGTTTTCTGTAAAAATCGAACAATCGGATGTCTATAGTTCAACAGCTTGGTATAAGAATTCTCTTTCTTTGTTCGTTTTCGAGTCTTTGTTCGTTTTCGCTGGATAGAGGTGCAGGGTGTTAAGATGATAGTTTTTTTTTTTTATTAACAGGAGTTTTAAAAGCGGGCAGCACGGACGTGTTGATTGCTTGGCTCCTTTGAGTACGCGTCTTTAAGTGCCTTGCTCAAGCGCACAGCAGCGATAACACAGGCAGGTTTAGGGAGTCAGACCATACGATCCGGGACCCTCGCTTTTAAAATATTGCGTTGCGTCATCGAAGTCGCGTACATATTTGCATCAGTAAAAGCTATTATCGTAAATTTCTTGTCTGGGAGAACACAATACGCAAGGAACTTAAACCCCTTGAGTTAACAAGCAAGGTAACTACAGAATTTGCCTATAACGTCATCTCTAGGGGAATGCATAAAGAACGCAATTGCCGAATTGACATTATAAGCGAATTGAAATGCATATAAAAGATGCCATCGCGACCAAACAAAATGTAACGTTATGGGCGAATTAACGTTACAGAGGAAGCCGTTATAAACGAATTCAATTGTATAGAACAAATTTGCATAAGGTTTCAGGCCCCATTCGGATTAAACTAAAAAGTTAGTTTCAGGGCAAATTGGTATTTTCAGGACAAATTGTTATTTTCAGGGCAATTTTGTTCCGCCCTCCCAGTAAAATGCCTTCCCGTACGCCTATGGTCATCACTCATCTTCCTTGTCTATGTATGAAATGAATGGACGATCTCAAACAGCTGCGTCTACGAGGGTGTCACTGTTGGAAGCTGCAGGATCAACCGCTTGCTTTTTGCGGAAGATTTGGTGCTGCTTGCATCCTCTGAACAAGTTCTCCAATATGCTATTCTTGATCGGTTTGCAGCTGCGTGCGACCAAGCGGGAATAAACATCAGCGCTAAAAAGACGCAGTGTACGCTGCAAGTAAGCAGCAATACACTGCAGCAGGTGGAGAAGTTCACGTACCTTGTAGTGGTATTCACGAGTGATGGGAGGCGGAACAAGGAGTTTGATACACGGATATTTAAACTTAGTTCTAATGTAAGCTTTATCGCTCTGTGGTGACAAAACGGGAACTTTCAAACACCGCAATGCTGTCAATTTTTAAATTCGTCTGTATTCCGATCCTCACCTGTGGTCATGAATCTTGGGTAATGACCACAAGGATCAGGGACCGAGTTTCAGGGGAACATGTCCCCCCAACTTTTGGACAAGGGAGGACAGAGGAAAAGCTGGTATGAAAATCAATGAATTTGTTTGTTGTTAGTCATTCGTCAGCGCACAATCTACTTCAAAAGAATACAAATCCCCGTTACATCTTTCAAAGAGCACAATATTTAACCAAATCTTCACATACACCTTCAACCACTTTCACCTCTGCTATATGTCTATTTGAAACCAAAACCTGCTTTTTACACTGCAGTCATTCACCTCAATCATTATCAAAAGCATTAGGTGGTTCTAAAATATTATTCAGTCTTTAACTATCGCAACATATAGTGATAACAGTCTTTGAACTTTTCTTATACAGTTTCAAAATTTTTTCCAACTAAAACTGCAATTCCAAGCAGCTGAGAGCTCTAAAACCACTTGCGTCCAGTATGCCCCATAACCTTTCAATATCATTAATTTCCGTGAATTGCTAGCTGTAGGCTTAATCATTGCTTTAATGACGATTTCTGTGATAGGCTAAACCGGATGTCTGAGATTACAGCTTAAAATCGCACAGTTGTTGAATATCTTGTTTTAATGGGAAATTTCCGGAAAGACCCTTGTACCTGTAACATCTTCAACCTGAACATTTCGGAAACAACTACAGAGACTCTCTGCTTAAGACATCTACGACGTTTGTAGCTTTTCAGTAGTGTTTCCAACCTTTCTCCTCGATGAGCAGCACCCTTGTCACACAGTTAGAAGTTTGCTGCACTTTCGGTAAATAAATTGGAAGCTTGCGGTGTCCCTGAAATGATGATTATAAGGTGTTGAGAGGCACCTCCCCCCACACTGCGACATCCTTTGTTTCTTGAAACCTCGATTGGGGAGGAAGCAGAGCTTAAATCAACAGGCGCAGAACTGATGCGAAAAGCTCGTGTTGGAAAAAACGTCCGTTGTCGCCGCAAATAAATAGAACAGAACAGCAATAAAGACGGGTTTGTTACTATTTATAACTTAACCATAAGACACTCGCACAACACACGTTTGTTTGCCACATCCACGAGGTCTGTTTTTACGATGAAAAAAGCTTTCCAACAGCTAAAAGCGACGATGCGTTGGTTCAGTATGTATAGGCTGATAAAATTACCTTATTTTTGCGCAGATTACCATTTTGGAAGTTGAAATCCGACCATGAGTCACAATTTACTTAATAGAGAAACATTTTGATATTCGTCAAATATCAAATGTGACAAACCATTGAATAAGTTCAGATGGTTGTCAGTATTGGATGCATATAGCAACAATCAGCTAATTGATACAATATGTGCTTTTTTTAGCATAGAAACTACAGCAAATGCTCAAAAATATTGGTACAGTACTTCCTAATTTCAGGCAGGTTGATTTACCAACATACATTCATGCCATTGATCAATGTGTTAAATGCTTCAAGTGCAATGAAACTGAAGAAAAGCTTATTCAAGAAGTTTGACCTAATTCGAAAATAGCGAGTGCCAAGATTATAAAATCCTGTATTGATGTTTCAACTGCTTTTAAACGTATAACATTTGGTGGTCCTTTACGGTTGTGTTACAGTAAAGCAATAAAGCAAAACTACATTTGGAAGTGAAGCCATATACCAAGGAGTATCATAAGCTATCTTTAATTTTGTCCTTATACAGTTGCGTTCAATTTTTCCAGATGATTACATTGTGCTTGTGCCCAAGTACTTGCAAAAACGAGATGCGCTGCCAGCGTTTGTACAACACTTGCCATAGGCAACAACATTAATATCAAGTAAATTTTATATACAAATTTTGTTTCTTCGGGCAGATTTGATAGATAGGGGTAGTGTTTTATCTCAACTAAAGCTACGTTTTCAAATGTGCACTTTTTCCAAAATACAACACTTACTTCATTGTCATGAACATTCGAGACAAGAAAGACAGATATGAATACGTGATAAGTTTATGAAACAAGCAGCTGTCATTACAAACGAATGATTTTTCCAAGATGAAAAACCGCTTTGCTACGGCTTTCCAATGTACAGGGGTCGGTTGGCATACCTCCGGCAACACGGGGTCCGCAAAATATATATGCACCTGCGCAGATGTTTGTAAGTTGAGCGTTTGCGCAAGTGGGAGGGTTTATGGCTGTTGGTGAGATGCAAGATCTGCTGAAGGTCATTGCTGCTGAGGCCATCTTTAGAAGAAAGATCCTCACTATCCAATTCTTCTGTCAGTAAATTTCTGATCAGGCTTCTTGCTTCTCCATTATGATTCAGACCGATAACATTTATTCCACCAGAAAATAAACTGCCAAGCAGAACGGACCTCATTGCCGAATTATCATTGGGAGAAAACATTCTCTCTTTTCCGTCAATTTTTCTTGAATGGAAAGATGGTTCTGGAAACACAAACATTCTGGTAAAATCCAAAAAACATACAAAATATCATTCAAGCCACGCATTTACTGATTTGACAGATTATATCGGAATTTGAATTTGATGCGGTAAAAGATTAAGCGCTTTTGTGTAAATTACAGACACCTCGATGCTGTGCAAGTGTCTCCAGGTACACGTCAGTCTCCGGATAGTCTCTTTAGATTAAAATATGTGATAAAACGTGATTTGAATTTTCTAATGGAGAAGTATGTCGCAGACAGGAGTTGCATCTTTGTATATATTTCTCACATCTTTGTATACATTTCTCACACGTAATTCGCTGACAATTCATGCGGAATTTTAAATAAGATTTGCGAAACACGTTTTCAAAAGTCTTATTAATTCGAAGGTTGTGTTGATGCAACGCCTGTGCAGTTGAAGAAAAACTCGTTTCCCGAGTTGTTTAGTGGTTCAACTATGTGTGTGACATCAGCAACACCTTGGGCAAAACGCAGGATTGCCACCCACAAGTTCTTCCAGCTTTTGTGAAAAGGTTTAAGTGAATTTACACCAACCTAGCGGCTCGGCAAAAGGCCGATCCGCTGTCACTCAAAATAAATATTGTTTGTGGAATAACGAAAAGGCTTAGCGTAGTCATCAATAGCGAGCAACAGTGCTGACACCCCAAATGAGATATGTCATGTGTATCTGTTGTACGTGCTATGCATAAAAACTATAAAATTCAATGAAAGATGGCGTCTAATCATTTCACACTGCAACAAGCCAAAAATCGTAAAAATAGTTAATGATTGGTCGACTCCGATATCTTTATCGACGTTCTGGGCACTTCCGGCATATTAACCAAAATTCTTGTTTTATCCGAATCCGTATACTCGCAGCTATGCAGCTGCCGGGGCAACCAACGCAAAAACAATGACATCCACCCTGGCAATGAAATCATGGCGTATGCCCTGGCAACAAAAGCATATTTAAAGATCATAGACTATTCAAAATATGCACCGTCAACCCATGTTTAGCTTTTGAAAAGCGTTTTGTTTGTTCTTATCCAAATGCCTTCTGATGTCATTTGGTAAAACCACGTATTCTTCCTTGGTTTCAACTTGCTAACTGCTCTTGCAAACAAACATAGATCAGTTAATTGTTCCTCCACAAGTTTTAAAAAACCTTGCGATGTTTCTACTTTAAGTAAATTTATATTTTCGTGTCTCAAGGATGTGACGTTGAAATTTCATTATGTCAATGGTTTTTGTATCTGTTTTCATGATTTGTTGCGGCCAAAATCATTTTATCAGAAGCGTTGGATTTCATATGATTTGAAATGCTTCGGATATTATTTTGTTGTTTCAGTGGTTTCCAATACATACACCTTCTCACGCGTGCAGTACACAGGAAATGAATAACTTCACGAGATCCATTTTATAATATGAAATCTTGCATCTTCTTCCATTCTTACCTGCAAATTATTTTGAAATGGATATCTTTCCTTAGTGTCAGTTAAGCTGCTATTACAAAATTTCACAACTTCATTCTAAAATAAACAAAAATTACTTTTGTCAAATAAAATGTATAGTATTTTAATCAAAAACACGTTTGTTTAACTTTCATGTTCATCCATCTCTGCCCACAAACCACAACCTGGAACATTTTCGATATTTTTTTTGTATCGATATTGTCTTTGTAAAGCAGTAGGTGTTATTTAGCAGACAGCTCAACTCAGAGGTTTTGATATCACGTTTCAAACATGAACCTCCGCAGAACATCTTCCAGGGGCAACGTCGACTTTTCGCTTATCCTTTTCAGGTTACTGACGATTCAATGCAGATGGACGTTCACAAAACGCTTTACCCTCTCTACACCACAAAGAAAATGGCCCACGTTGCGGCAGCAGTTAGAAAAATGCCGTTCGTTGGCAGCATAGCGAGGTACATTACCATAATTTACACAATAAATACACTATCTGCAGATTTTCCAAGCAGAGTAGGCCATCACGTTCAAACTAGAGCTGCAAATGTCTGGGAACTCACTCAGAAGTCAGAATTTAGCCTTAACGGTTTTAGACGAATTCCTTCAAACCTGCATAGGCGTATTCTAGCAGTCACGTAGCTTCATAATGTGTGAAAAGAAGCTTGTATAAGCGTAGTTGGATTAAGCAATTCATTCAGGCATGTTGGTCACACTCACATTAACAATGGATTTTTCAAACTTGTGGAAGCATTGCCACAGATTCGCTCATGCTTCTTATCACACAGTATAAAATTATACGTGGCTTACCACTATCAGCAGTCGCTGTCTCGCTGCATTAACTGCCGAGATGACTGCGGTTCAACAGTCACATGCGGCTAAACGCTTACTACCGCAACTTAAACTCTACGTTTGACGATGTGTTGCCATGTTATATTGCACGCAATAAAGACCAAAGTCGAACAATCCGCTCACACGCAGTGGCATAGCAAAGGAGAGGGGGGGGCTCCGGGCGGATCTTCTTGGGGGCGGCAATTTGTTGATTAAAAATAAAATTTTGAAATTAGTTTAAAAGTGCTAACTCTTCTTTATTATTTTGAAATAAATTTTCAAAAGTTTAAAAAGTTCTAACTCTTCATTTTTTGTGTGTAGAATCTCTCCACTGGAAAGCTATAGACAAAAAACTAAGGATTGTAGCTGTGGAATGAGCAAATTGATTAAACGTTTACTCAAACGTCGGAGTCAAATTCAGTATGATAATGCACCCGGTATTTTTCTTGAAATCAGTCATTTTTAACATACATACTTGGGAGGCCATTGCCCCCAGCCCCTATACCTCCTCTCCAGCCAAAGCCAATTCCTTCCACCCCAGTCAAACGTCGTTTGAACAAAGGAGAGAGTTGACATTCAACCGCAGACTACCAAACATTACTTATCCGGTTGTTCGAGGTTTATATTGTACCTCCACTCAAAATCTGATAAGGCCCTGCATGGAATCACAGTGAATAGTCAAGGCTAGCTCAACCCTTTTTATCCTGTTGAGTCTTAGCAACGCCTCAAGTGCACATCATTACATCAACTGACACCGACGCATTGGCGACGAACGTTTCTTGTGGCAAGTCTCATGCCACTTTTAATGTTCAATGAGATATTTTCAATAAGTACCTTAAGCTGATAGCCTAGTCATTAGGTGAGCTTAACATTAGCTTTTGGTGGTTAAAGGGGAAAAACTCTGCAAAGGCGACGTTTCTCAGTTTCAATAGAACTGCTGTTTTTCTGTACAACGTAATGGTGTCGGAATATGACCTTGAAGCGGATAGCCTCTTAGCGTTTGAACCCTTTTAGATAATACGATAATTTAGCCAAGACTGAAACATGAAGTGAACAATGAAACATTCTTTACATCACTGAGATCATATCATTAAATTTATTTTTTAGCCTGGTATTTATCAACATACTACGCAACATACATAAATGTTTGTATCTGCAAAGGAGGTATGCCGCCATCAAGTCTCTTGTTTGATCCCCTAGAATGAGTAAACCAAGTGTTCTCAATGTTTTCCAGCATATGGCTCAATTAATAAACGGACACAGACTGGGTCCACGGCCCACCGACTGTACAACCTCGCCATTGCGACAAGTGTTGCACATGCACAAACAAGAACAAAAGATAGGAAGAGCAACGATGAGAAAGGTGGCGACAAGCACAAAAAGCAAGACTCATAATCGTCAATGAAAATCAAGACCCATTTCAGTTGGTGAGTGTTAGACTATTCTTTATATCTTTAATAAGCACGAAACACGATCTTTCCTTTTAAATTCTTGTGAGCAAATTTGAGGGGTTAGGGGAAGGGCGGTACTTTTACGGTCGGCCCCGGGCGGTACTTAGTCTGCTACGCCACTGCTCGCAAGTTTCGCAATCAACCTCGGCAGACAAAGGAAGGGACAGGAGGAAACTTCAAGCTCATCATTGCATGACACTAGAACAGTGAACCTGGCTCTTATGCACTGTAAGAGTCGTACCGGCAAATAAACTGTCATTGCAAGAAATAAACGGAATTAAGCTGCTGACTTCAGGTTTTCTAGAAATTTTTGGTTCGTAAATAAGATTTTTAAAGTCTTTTGTGTCAAAAGAGCATATGCAGCGACTTGATTATGTATGGCTTCTAGGCTATAGTTGATTTCTCGGCATAACCTAAATGTTTAAGAGGCGTTCTCCTCTAAACCATTTTTGAAATAACACCATGTACAAAGTCCCCTGAGGATTTCACAGACAGCATTCACAATAAACTGAACATGTTTCAGCTTTGTACTTTTAGCAGGTGCTGGATAACAACCTTATAATTGGACAGATATTTAAAAATTTTGTGAAGAGGTCAGTTCACACTGTTAACCTGCAACCTTATTTATGACAACTTAAGTTCGTTGCAACACAACTGATTTTCACAAGCTATCTGCTAGACCAGGGTTCCCAACCTTTCTCTTACCATGTACCCCTTCAGCATATCGACAGATGAGTATGTACACCTTCGGCATTTTGACAGATGTACATGTACCCCTAAGATATCCTATGACAATACATTTTATCATGATTTTTCATTGATATATTTAACAATAAGCATATAATGATTTTTGAAAAGAATATTCACTAATATATGTGTAAATATTTGGAAATAAATCATATGCAAATATATTTTGCTCTTCTATTGATAACCTTAAATGTGCCCTTCGGATAAGCAAATATACCGTTTGGGTACATGTACCCCAGGTTGGGAACCCCTGTGCTAGACGTTTGCACTGAGGTATCAAGTTATGGGTCATCTTGTTCCTAACAAGAGTAAGATGTTGGCAAAAATTGGGCAATGTTGCTGAATGCAATAGTTTTATACCTGTCCCTTCATCTGTTACTGTTACCAACTGTTACAAATGCCAAACATATTCAGGTGGGGCTCCACCTTGCCTGCAATTTACCGGTAACAAAACAATGGGCACTGTGACGCAGCGCCTGATTTGGATGGTGGGAGGCACCGTGTACGGATACAGAATCTTTAGGTAGAGAATGATCGATGAAGTCACTGGTGCTTCCATGGATAATTAATATTTATGACATAATCTTGTGACGAAACTGTTGCAAAAACTGGTCACCAAAAGCAATGCATCTTCTTTTTTTGCAAATTTGCTTGAAAAAAGTTTCTGGGCGATCCAACACTTTCGTCATCTCTAAACGCCAGTTCCCGTGCAGCAATAATTTGACATAAACCAAACGTTGCAGGCAGAAGCGATTTCCAATGTTGTTTGCATTGACTGACCTGACTGGCTAGCTCTGTATCAATTCTTCCCAAGTACGACTAAATGTAATCGTGGCATCTATAGGTTCCATCGATTGCTCGTGATTCCTCAAGCGCTCAAGAGCGTGCTTCCAATCGCAGAATCGCCTTCCAACAAGGAAATGCGCACATTTAATCGTATCCGCGCACATCAGTCTACATGTGAAACAATACACACAACCTTTGTGAAGAAGAAAAACCAAGCCGGCTTCTGTCAACTACTTCACCATTGTGGCTGTGGCGACGAATACGACTTGTGCTATTTCCGTGACGAGTTTGTCGTTTGTGTTGTGGAACTTCATGGTTCAAAAATAACTTTCGTCGCAATATCGAAGAGTACCTGTTTCATTTTTTAACCAGTGTTCCCGCATATTTTTCCGGTATAGTGGCTGGCCGGAAACTAACATCGTTGCCTCCGCAGTGGTAGCGTCAGCCAACTCACCAATCGTGTTTTTCGATGATGCTTCTTGATGTTCTTCTGCTACTGGTGCTGCTAGTCAAACTAGGCCTATTCTCATCGTTATGTAGATCTATGTCTGTCACAGCATGTTCCTCGATTTTCTGTCCTCTTACAGATTCCGCAGAAATGTCTCCGCTGGACTTCACTGCCAAGGTAGAACAGTAATCTGGAATCATTCATGACTTGGCGGCAACGTCTTCCTCTCTTCGTTTTGCCTTTTTAGTTTTTTTTTACGTTTTTTAGATAAGCTGGATAAACTTTACACTTGTCAAGGTGTCGATGCCACTTTCTTCTGTCCATGTTTGTTTATTAATAAGCTTAACAACAGGACTGCCATATTGTCATCAGCAAAAGGGAAGAACAATTTACCACTGTCACTTAGCTGAGTGTAGTGTCTACACTTGACAAGTAAAAGAACTAATATTGTTTAATAAGTTTCATGAACTGAAATAAGGCGTCCAGTGTGGACGATGTTTCAGTAAAAACAAAAAACAAAATCCTTATTTACTTGCCTTATTTAGCCCATTAATATTTTACAGTTTCCTTAAATTTCTTAAAAATTTAGAATAACATTTAGCAATGTTAAGAAACTGCTTGCATGAAAGATGTTTTAAATTGTACACCAGCTTTGTGGCTGCAACAAGAAAAAAATATGTTCCACATCATCTTTAACAATCCGCTGAGGCATTTAATTGTATTGCAAATTTCAAAATAGTTTGTCCATCTTTCATGTTCCATCATTTTTCAATAAACTGCATTTGGTTGATACTCTTTTTGCACGAACTCAATAAATTTTGGTATTGGTCAAACAGTTTAGCTTCATCAATAGAAACGTTCCTCTCAAACAGATACTACTCACCTGATTTAAAATTTTCCTATTCAGTTGTTTGCAATAGAAGAATCTATCCAAAACATTCATCAATTAAAGTGGACCATTTATCCAGATATGCAACACAAGGTTTACACAATACGGATACATCTGACATGCATAAATCACAGTCACGATCCTTGCCTTCGCTTGAGTTTTCTCAGTGCTGATTTAACTTGGTTTGATACGTACATTTGATTATCTCTTGGATCGTTGCCTTCACAGTGGCGAGACACGACACAACCTCAACAATTGATGCTTTTGACTTCTCAATATTCTGAAACTTCTCATTGAAAACAGCCACTGATGATTGCAAATGTCTTAAAGTTCGCTCAGATACTTTCCAAAAACACGTTTCAGAACAACAGTTGGTTTGTCAATGGACACTAAGTATGGATGTGATGCTGGGTACATTTGAAGCATCCTTGGCAAGCTGGGACAAATTACAACGGGGTCACTTTGGGCGCTGATGTGGCCCAACGGGGTTGGGCGCTGATGTGACGTACAACGACAAGGAGACAAATTTGAAGTCATTAATAACGTTTTGATCTAATCTTCTTGTTCTTCATCGTTTGATCGAGTTGCGAGTTCTTTCAATCCACTGCTAGGCCGCACTAGATCTCGCAGGTGCTGAGCAGTGAAGCGTGTGCGGCCCGGTTGTGTTCGCACACCTTCAATGTGGGCTTGAACCCAGAAACCTCGATGGTGCTGATTTAGGCAATTGTTGGTGATGTCAATGCACCAGACGTTTCGGCCAAAGAGAGCTCTCACTTCCATTCGCATGGAAGTCACTTTTGAGTGTCGCTTTGCTTGGTCCTTCCTTTCACCTTGCTTTGGAAGACTTTGCGTTTGCTTACATGTAGCGGTCGCGCTAGCGTGACTGCTACAGCAGCCATTCTATTGTCTGGTAATCCAGAACCGACAGGCCATGCACTCCATGGGGTGGTCGTCCACAATCAGCAAACTACCGCTTTACAGTAGGTGGTAGGTTGTTACTTCCCACAGTGTACTCGTTCTAAGCACTCGTAAAAAAGCATCGCAGCAGCGTTCAGCTGCGGTTGCGTGTTGCTTCTGATTCGGTCTTGCGTCTGTTAATTGTTCCTATTGCAATTGTGTAGGTTGTTCCACTTTCCCTTTTCTTTCGATCAATTATAGGAAAGCAACCGTCCACGAAGCGAAAAACTCTCACACGTCGAAAAAAATACACGTAGTGAAAAAAAATAACCTGCCGAGGCTACAGCAGCAAATTTATGGAAAACGCTCGAAATGTGGGCGTATTTGTTCAAAAATTTTAGTACAGCCTTTTGTTTCTCTTTAAGGTCAAGAAAAAGTGGGGAAGAAAGAGTCTACCTCTGTAGGGCGACCACGAAGAGGAACAATAGCCCGTAAAGGCAGTGAGCTTGTCCATTACCGTATCAACCCGTCTTTCACGTATTGATTTGAACGTCAAACAACCAATGTTTCTGGGAATTTTCAGATGGCTTTGGCGTGGACTTTGGTGGTGTAGGTTGTTGACGAACCGATAAACAAGGGCGCTCCAAATGGCAACAGCTAAGCTGTACTCTTGAAGAAAGTGTTCTGGTGCTTTGTTCTGATTTCCAAAGTTTGAGTTAGTGGTTCCGATTACACATTGCTCAGAAACCGGGATATGTTATCAAATAGCTGGAACGACGTAATGTTGGCTCTTTCTCATGTTCAATTCCTTACAACTCGTGCTGGTGTTTGCGATTTCAACTTGTTTTGCTTAACATCGAAGAAAAATTTTGGCACATGTTAATTTCCCTTACTTCGGCTTGTTTATATACCAGCATGTCCAGTCACGATCATCCATAAACCCACCACGTGTCTGTGGAAACGCATTTCTGAAAGCAAGTTAACTCACTATTGGTTTGTTATATCACTGTGCATTTTATAGTTTGTTTAGAATAGTTATTTCCTGCTTGCACTGTCCTACCGCAGGCGTAAGTTTGTGGATCATAATTCTTGTGATTTTTTCTTCAGATGTCACCAGTTTGTTCTTGAAGTGGATCTTAGTAATGTTTATCTTTGATGCACGCTACAGAGAGCTTAAGATGCCTGCTCCGTAGGAGAAATACATGCAATACGTTTAGTCCGCGGCAGTGCTTTCCAATATTTTTCAACTTGCGGCTCACTTTTATTTACTGTACAATTCTTGTGGCGCCCACTATGACGTATTGCGATAAACCGATAACGAAAGTAATTGGATATGAGAAAGCAAAATATTAACAAAACATGCATTTTACTGCTGTTAATGGAAAACATGAGCTTGCTTATGAAATCTAATCAATGGGCTAATTTTCAAGAAAGCACATGTTTGTTGTGATTGTAGCAATTTTCCAGTAATTCACACGACTTTGTAATTAATGACCTATGCTCCGATGAAAAAACAGTACTGCCAAATTCCATCCAAACACATCAACATTTTGCGAAGTATGACACAGCACTGAACCTAAGTGAGGCTTCATCTTCATGTGTCCAAGTTTAACAACAAGCATTTAACTTAGGATCAGTCGTTCATACCCCGTACACAGGTGTAGATAAAAACTTGTTACGGGCGATTTGCATGGTGAAGACGTGGCTCGCATGCATGTGAATTTATGAAACCATGTTCATGTGCCGTTTTGCTTCAGGGACGTTCTACAGAATGTTGGCTTCTGCTTCAGCATCAGCATCATCGCGCTCGGCGCCACTGAGCAGTCAGCGAAAGGAACAAAGATCTTATCGCAAAATCAGGCGAGTAGTCAGAAAAATATTTGGAGGTGGCGCGAGGAATTTGAACTCTCATATATTAGCTTTACAAAAATGCTTAGCTTTACGCGTTAATGACGATTCTAGCTCAGTGGTTCAGTAAACAACGTCCAAAAATTGGGGGGGGGGCGACCGCACCTTTTTCCCCAGCGCAAAATTTGTTACATTTTGAAACGTTTCGCGATCCTCCCGTACGAACTTCACGGCATACGTGGAGAGAAGAGCTGGTGTACGGTATCTAAAACACATTAAAACTTCCTATCGATCGTTGTTATTCGTGTCCATCTTGCGATTTATTGAGAAGCTTTTGTGGCCAGGAAGGTTTTGAGGTTTCCAGTAAATTTTTTCACGACTGTGAATTTTTAGCTGTAGGCAAAAAATGAAAAGTTGTCTTTAACGCCTTGAATTCCAATTGTCTCCTGTGGTTCTTGACCGGATGAGCGCGAACCCCAAGGGGCGTCAAAAAATTTCCAGGGGGGCCCGAGCCCTTTCGCGCCCTACAACATGGAAAGTTTGATCAATAAATTTCCAGTAAATGTATTTGTTTTTACAGCTTATTCCAAGTCAGGGGGGGTCTTGAAACAAAGGACAGCTACTTAAGGGAGGCGTGGTAGAAAAAACGTTTAAGAACCACTGGTCTATACATATCAAAACCAATTCCTCATTCAGATTCGATGCCGGTATCTATCGAAAGGTATCATTCCATAGCAATAGGCACTACGATGTTTACCAAGCACATGTTTCGCTACTGAACAAGCATTTACAGCTCTTGTCTAAATCGGCAACACAATTTGTGCTAACTGCTGCAAGGGTGGCCAGCGCTCAGAAATTCCTGATTTTACTCTTTTAGACTGCAGTTGTGGAGAGAAACTCAGTTTGCCACAGTAATTGTGATTGATCAACAGGCTTTGAAGCCAAAAAGACGTACGACGCGGCGAGCAAATGCTAACAATGATTACGTGGTCTGATACAATGCACAGAATGAAATAAAGCTCGACGCTAATTTACAAACTTTTGTAAAACTACAGATATCGTGGAAGAAACAAGAACATTTTAGGGCAAACAAAACTTTAAAAGGTCAACCCACTCCGACAATGATACATTTCAGGCTTTGGCTTGTCGTCACCTTTTCCTCCAACAGAATTACAGTAAAAAATGCTTTACTATACAATGGGCGTCAAACTGGCTTGAGGGCCAATATTTGCCCGCAGTGTCACTTCGGCTCGCGAAACAATAACAAATGATTACTAGAGCTGGCCCGCCGGTATTGTATATAGCGCATACATCACTGGCGTTTCGGCGCGCCAGTCAGGACTTGACCTTGTAGTTTATCTGCAGGAAGATTCATTCAATAAACATCACTGTGGGCCCGCAGCTTTGCCCGAGATTTTTGGCCCACTGTGTATTTGCGTTTGACACCCCTGCTGCTTTGGAGCTTGTTTGACCGCAGTGGGAGACGGCTATTTTAGATGGTAAAACACTCGGGTGCCCTGTGCAGTTCACTTCCTTGTCAGGACTTATCTGCTTTCGCCAACCGGCAAGACAAAAGCACTGTGACGGAGGTAGAAACGCATTCACTGACAAATTTTACGAGACGATAATGAGGACTGAGTGACAACGTTTAACTGAAGACAGGAAACAGTTCAAGCACAACTTGTCTCAGCCAGTGAAGCCGATTTGTCCATAATTGGGGGAAACTGCCGGGTGAAAAGTATTTGTTTTTGAGGCTGTATAAAATCTTACAGGTCACATTGAAAGATATGAAAACGATGAATAGCTGAACGTATACTCCACGTGCTCGAATTGGTCAATGAACTACAAAATGTTCAAAAACTACGCAAACTGAACAGAATATCACAGACATCTGAAAATTTCAAACATCACATAGCAGTAACTGTAAATTCTTATCTGTTACATGATCTATTGCTTTAAAATCATCGGTTCTTACGGGAGTTTCACTGGTGTTATTGACCGACAAACACAAATAAACGCTTTATATTTCCCTTAAAAAAAATATTGCTGAAGTGATGTAATCTATTGCGTAGTGAAGGTTATGATTCACACGTAGACAAAAGCTGGAAGCACATGTGGGCGACGCAACAGACGCAACAGCGACACTTGTTTGCCCAGGAAATGTACAAAGCGTGCGACGTAACGCTGGTATGCTGCTGAAGCAAGACTGTACCCTGCCTTTCCATCTGGCGTACCAGCCACGCCGTCGAATGCAACCGCAGAGTTTGGTTTCCTAGTCTCACGCACTTCTGACAAACTTGCACGCTCGTGAACAGCAAGAGGCGGTTTGTATCAACGCCAAACCAACCGCAGTCTTGTTGACGTCATAACTCACTATTTATCGGAAGGATTGGAATAAAAACCTTTTATTTCTAACAAGCAGGCCAACCATTCTTGGGTATTTACGTGTAACAATGTCAGCAAAACCTTAAATACGAATTGCTTACTGGACGATGTGTTTGTGGAGAATACGGTTTCAGGTGACTAAGATCTAGACTAGCATGCTAACATGCTTTAACTAGTTTTTAATAGCATACCGTCAGGTAGGATATATTTTACGATCTGATTAAAAAGTACAAAAAGACTGTGGTCGTAAGCTCTGAGAAGAGGCTTGTCATTTTTGTCTTCAACCAATGAAGCTAATTGGTTCAAACGAATTTTCTGAGTGGAGAAGTTGGCCCGCCCTGTGCAACAGTCATAGACACAACAGACCTACGATTAGACCAGCTACAGTATGTTCAACGCAAATGGCTTACTGAGCCAAAAATTATGTCACTGTCTTACCCAGGGCCGCACATGGAATGACATACAGTATTATAATGAGGGCCGCACATTCAATGGCTTACTTTGATCTTAGCAAACTAAATTTACTTTAGGCTAATGTACTGAAAGCGTTCGAATCCTAGCTGCAATGGTAACAGGCGTGATGAAGTGGCACAGAAGACCACCTGCATTAAAGATGACAAATTCAAGATTATCAAAATAAGGACAGGTTGTCAGTATGTAGGATATTTTACTGCAGCGAAAACCTAAACTGGGCCTGTGAAGCACTGTTGAAAATAGGGTGCTATTACTAATGACAGAGTACGTACCCACTGGCTTATGGCGGCGTATGAAGACGCCAATAGAATTTATGACTCAACCACATCTGCGCATTTGGCAGAGCGGAACGGTTCTCTTCTTTTTCCCACAACTTAAGTCCACGAAGCACTATTATATCTCGCTTTTGACCCAGTCTAACATGCTTTCAAGAGTCAACGTGGCTTGGCATGATAACACATTCATGACACAGGCAGAGGTAGTGGTTATAATTATTTAAAAAACGATATAAGTGTGTAACGGAACCCTTAGTGAGGAGGCGCTCTTCTGCGCTCAATGACATCGTAACTGTAACGGACAGACCCAACAAACTTTTTAACAATAATTTTTTGGCTCAAATGAAAAATATTTTCATTCATTTTCCGCAGTCTGTGGCGGATGATTTTTGGTAATTGCAAATATATCTCAGAGATGTTTCTAAAAAACACCTGAGGCACGCAAATTTTCTGCTACCACGGCGCTCACAACGCACCACACAAGCTTTACTTCTTTGTTTCGGCAGGTTTCAACATTGAGTGGGCGTAGGGTTTGGGGGGGGGGAATACATTTGTAGGGAGGAAATGTTTGTTTTTATTATATGTTTAAAACAAAATTTTCTGGGCACAAAAGATTGGGGCTAACTGGCCCCGAATGCCCCCCATGGCTACGGGCCTGGGTGGGCGGCGAAGGTTCTATTTGCTTGGTAGCTCATCCTGAGTGAGACGCTTGCTGAAATTTTAAAAGTTTGTTCTTAAATGCTTTATATTAATTAACTCCATCATGAGTTCCACGAACGCTAATAGTATTTATCCTCAAAAGCTTGCTCCGTGAGAATATGATTTATTTTCAGCCCATAATTCGCCACAACTCAGGACGATTTGCTTTGTCCGTGACTTGTTTAACCTACAGGGCACAACCCCTTTTCATAATTGTCCACCTACTGTGTATTCAACCTTTTTGTTGTTGCAAGGCACGGTTGCCTTCTAATCACTGTCGATATGTCGCGGAGTGTATATCTGTAGCTTAGACTTTCCAAAAGTGTTTTTGCTGAGAATTGTGTGACACCAGTTGTTTTGGGGTTCCGACGCAAAGATTTTGGGTGGACCTTAACAGGAGGCACTCAGGCTATTTTTCAAATAACTGAAAATAAAGAAGCTACATGCATGGCATGATATATTGCATGCCCTACTATTTGAAACTGCTCGTACATACAGTAAAAACAACCTATATTTGGAAGTGCTGCTAATCACGGAACGTTGCTTCAAAACGTGGTAGATTTTTTCTGCTCCTCATCGACAATGTTTTTATTGACCTTCGAGCTTCAGATTGTACGGTTCTGATTTAACAAAGCCCTTCGTTTGTGACGCACACTGGCAAAAATCATTATTTGTCATTCGCGTGTTTTCTCTAATTTTAAAAGCCTTAGCGTGTGTATGTAGCAGTTGTTATGATTTTTTAATTCTTGCTTTTGTGTTTTAGCTTTTCACCTGTAAGCTTTTTCTTGCAATTTACAGGACTGAAGATGCGCGCTTGACACGAATTCGACTCCCCAGTAAAACACTTTGTGAGCGGATTCAGGGGCTTTTTCCTTGTGGTACACTCACTTAAATGTGGATACGTACAGTCAGAATCCTTGCAGAGTTATAAAAGCACAGCATGGCGGGCAGATACCTCGAAAACCCTACGGTAGGCTACTTATTTGTCGTACACACTGCAAATCCATGTACGCTTTAATGGCCATTCAGTTAAATGACCATGTATATCAGAACTAGACTTTTCGTTGGGTATGTTTGTATTTCTTTGTATACAATTCACTATTCAAGCTCCCTACACTGTGTGCATATTACAAATAAAATCATACAAAAACACGGAAAAGTAAGTTTGTTTCAGACTGATAATGTTCTGATTGATCATGATGCACAAAAATGTGTAATGAAGGTTATAACCATGAGAACTAGCTACTTACCCGTAACTTAATAAGAAAAGACACACACAACAATATGATAATAAACGATGCATTATGGTTTGTGTTTTAGTCGAACCTTAAACAAGCACAACTGAAACTCGCTTACAACCAAATTTGAATACAAACACCAACTGTCAAACCTTTACAAACCAAAAACTTTCCTGTTTAAGAAAAGCATCAAAATGAGATCCCAAGTGTATGGCCAATGTGGTACAACCTCCTGATTCTAATCGGATAAAGCAACTAATACAATATCGGTATCCAAATGTTGCAGTTTTTGAAATTTATCTCACAAAAATGAATGCATTACTTCAGGCATATGCAGAACTACTTATAACTCCTAATAGATGACACTAAAAGAACTTCCATTTTAAAATTGTAAAAACTAAAAGTTTGGTATCTGATTCTAAGATCGTCTTCAAAGTTATTCTTTTGATTATTGTGCAAGGGGAAAGCAAACATGAAATAACGCAGTCATGCATCACACATGCTACAGGTATAGTTGAACTGGCAGTAGTAGCCTTGCTTTAAATCATATTTTCTGTTTAACTGAAGCTTAACTCCGAAAAGACCCATCTGCAATACTATTAGCAAATCTAAATAGCGTTGTACTTTGGAAAAGGTAATATATTGGAAACAGTACTGCATGTTCAAGCCTGGACGAGTGTGAAGAATAGCTGTGGAGCAGAATTGGCACCTAACTTACATGTAAAACGCAAAACTTAATCAACAATCTCAGGGGGCTTCCACGGCATTTCAATCGAGGGCCCGAGGCAAGTGCCTTATTTGCCGTACCTTAAATCTACCTGTTTACTTTAAGCCAGTTTAGTACTCCTTTGCTGTGAATTGAAGGCGTCCGAGTAACTTTACATTGGTCCAAGTCAATGTAACCGTTTGGTGTAAATAGCAATTCTGAATCGCGTGGACTTTTAATCTTACAGACTATGTTTCCTTGCAATACATCGAGTGTAGTCATCATAAGCTCGTAATTTCGACGGGGATATATATTATTCCCAGGGGGAACAGGACCATTTGCAAGATGACGTATTCCGCGAAATTGGTAATCAACTGATCAGTTTGCGGTTGAAACTGAAGAAAAAAATCGACACACTTTGAGATACATTTTTGGAATCTTTTGGTTTGGTTATTCCTGAAGCAACTAAAAAGGATTGAGAATAAGGATTATACAGAGACCTGTGACTTTTGTAAACCGTACAACTTTTCAATTGAGTTTACAAGTACAAAAAGATTGATGCAAAAACACAACAGGACCGACTTCAAAACCTATAATATAATTGAAACCTTCTGTTGATTTCATTTTGCTGTAGGAGTACATTAAAATGTCATAACCACAAAAACAATCGTTAGTGATAAAAATATTCTAAGGTGCAACCTGAAAAATAAAAGTGAAGATTATTTACCAAAGAAAGCGCCACTAAGTTTTGGTTATGCCTGTAGCACGGTTACGACACTCCTCAGAAAATTCTTCTATATCCCCACAATACAGAAATGAAAAACGTTTCCCACAGTATTCTGAAACATGACGGTAGAATTTTACATGTCAACTATCAGTTCCGTTGCAGCTGTGATCTTGAACAGATCCAAATAAACAACGGCAAACCAGACCAATCCTTGCGATAAGAATGAATATAGGCCCGTGGGGCAAGAGACGTCCTCTCTCTAACCCGATGAAAAACATCAACATCAGGTGAATCGGAACAGATTTGCTTAATTTTCAAAGCAAAAACAGGATCCAGGATCAAGCTTTTGGGGCTGCATCAGTCGAGGTATAAAAACGATTAAAAATTCGACTATAATTGTCTTTTTAAGACAAGCGCAGTGACGACCGGAAAGATGAGGCGGTGCTTGTTTGAGTCTATTTCAGTTACATTTTTCGGTCTTCAGTGTTTTCAGAGGATTTCAGGGAATGAAGGGGCTTTCCCTTTTCACAAACTGAAACCAACCGATCGCTTTCACACAACAGCGCCATGGGATTTTTTAGTGTAAACGGCTCCCGCTGTAAAACGTCCTCTCGCGCGTTCATTAAAGTGGAGGTGTCAAAGGAGCAGTGTTTGCAACACGCTGTATGTTGTGATGATTTATATGATGTGTTGTCTTCATTTTTATTGAAACAACGAACTTTGAGCGAATACGTAGAAACAACCGTTCGGTTTACCTGTAATTTTCACGATGCATGTAAGAGATGGAAACTAGCATTCCAATGGAGCCAGGGTTCGCCTTTCCAGTCAATATTAGTTAAAAAGCATGGTGTTATACCCTAAATTTTGACATAAAATTTGTTTTTTTTCGGTTCTTATGCTGTCGCCGTGGAAACGAAGCTGTCGCGCGAAGTTATATCAGATGCTCTCACGTGTGGACAACTCTCTATGTACGAAGGAGGCCCCCAGGAAATGAATGAATGCTCCACGAACCACATCGTTGTCTTTGAAAAAGTTTTGCTTGTCAGGCGTTCTGGCAGCCGACGACAACAAGATTAGCGATCTACGGAAAGAATATCGGCAAGTTTCAAGTGCCCGTGGGCCCATAACAAACTTAGCGTGACACGAGACGTCTGGAACTCGTTGTGATTCAATTCCGGCTGCTTCACAAAACCAGATCTGCGTAAGACATTATCTACTTGAAAAACCACACAAGCGCCTGCATTAGCGTTGTGATTGATCATCACTGGCCTATTTCAAAGCAGATTGAGAGGCACAGCGCCAATATTAAAAACTAAACAAACTTTACCGCCGTCCAAGCTTCTTCTCCACCTTCCATGAACATAAAGATCGCATTTTCGACAGAGTCGTGGGATACACCTTCAGTGAAAGCAAAATGCCTAAGGTATTTTTCGAAAACATTTCTTCTACAGCAACTAATCAACCGCGACAGAACAAACAGCATCAAGTTGCTGGTGAACAAAATCAGAAAACTGCGACGAAATATACGAACGCATGAAGAAAACAGTGAGTCACATTTTTAAATGTTTGTCAAATTCATCAATGTTTAAATTATAATTTTTCAGCAACATTTAGCTCTGTCTAGTTTTTGTCTCCTACAAGATTCAAACACACAACTTCAATTCAAACAAGCTCCTTTCTGAAGCCACACGTTTTCTCAAACTATCATACGTAATAAATGCGCTCATGATAAGTTTGCGAAAACAATTAGTCTATGGCCTAACAATGCCAGTTTTAGTCCACTTTCACGCATGAGTGCACCTTGGGTAATTTGATAGCCAATTGCATCTCACTTCGGCTTCGTTGCCTGACCGCAGTTTTGCAGCGTACTTGGTGATTGTTATGTTGGACAGCAAACAAGCAATTGATTATTACATTGTCAGAAGACACGCATGGCTGCGATGTCCTTCAAAGTTATTGCAAGGCAACCTGCAAACCATTACTTCAGCTATCAGCAACCAAGAGCCCGAGTTGGCGCTCGTTAATGGGTCACATGTAGAGTTTGGCCTAACAGGATAGATCACAGTCTATTTCAATAAAATCTTAGTGAAGCTTCGGGGTCCTCATCGTGTATCTGCCGAACACAACATAGAGAGTTCATTTTATTTACATGGTCAACGAAAGGTCCCGGACGGTCAAAGAAATGTCCCGGTAGGTCGAGTCCGCTAACCATGGATCAGTTACACACACAAAAAAACAAAGTATGGGAAATTTGCATTGTTTGGTAAGAAATGACCACAACCTTTTAGAAAATCTAATGTACAGTTATCAAGAGGCTTAGAGTGATATGTACGTGGTGAATTTTCAAAGGAAGTTAACTTAAGTTAAGTATTTTGCTGAAAACAAGTAGTATAAAAATGGAGATGGTAAAGTTTGCTGTTTTCTATGAAGTTTATTTACCCCATTTCCTAGAATTTGAAGTTTCACGGCATTCGTTTTGAGAAAGTGAGAACAAATGCCGATTAGGCCTTTACGGTGTTTTTGATCCGAATTCCCCACGACAACAAACCGAAAAATAAATTTACGTATTACATTCAGCCATGCAGTAATACATGTTAAATTTCAGACTTCGTATTAGTTGCAGAAAGTGGAGCCTAGACTCTTTGATAAGGTGCCCGATCAGTTTTGCAGCAGGCACATCGCGCTGCTCAGTCCATAAACTTTCTACAAAGTTTGCAGTGCGTCATTCAGCAGCAGTGTGCTCTGAAACACCAAAGATTGGTTATTCACTTTATACTAGTGTATTTGCTATTGCGCCGAAGTATATCAGGTGACCGTTCCCCGCTCACACATGCTTCAGAGCTGCAGACATACTCCTTGCTCAATATTTTAAACAAGTACAGTATATCTAAGATGTGAAATCCATTCTCCCATGGCTAGGGTGTTACAAACTATACAGGCTCCTTTTTTAAAGGCATTGTGATCTTTATTTCTTGTCATAAGACAAACCTCTGTCTGTCTACTTGCTTAGGTAATATTTTGAGGATTTAAACCGAGACAAAAGGATGTTTGCTAAATCCTGCAAAGGACCTGCTTGCAGTTTTTAATTTGACCCTAACTTTCGGGAGCACTATTTTATACACAAGGTGGCCATACGTTCATGTGAATTGACAGGGGCAGTCCCGATTTTTGGGGTAGTGTCCCTTTTGCCCCAGTCAGTTGTTTAGTCTACTTCTCCCGAAAAAACAGACCGATTCCAAAAACTGCTTCTCTGCTTCTAGTGGAGTTTAAGCTTAAATCCTGCTGCTTATTGGGTGGGGAAATGGTAATGTTTTCAAAGCAAAGTTAACTTCGTGCAACAATTAAGCGGGTGTTTTTAGAAGTTTTCATCAACCTTTTGCCATTTCGCTCAAATCTTTGTATCTCAGTTTTGCTTGTTGAGGCGCTTTCTCTCCCTGCTGCTCGCTTTGTGAGGCGAAGTTTATTTCGCGGCACTGAACGTAATGCAAGCACATCATATTAATCATCACGTTAAACCATTAGATTTTTGCTTAAACGTACTTATTTCATGAAGCCGGTAAAAAGCAGATGACCTCCCAAGGATCACACAAATATTCAAAATTGACAACATACAAAAAATTATTTGCTTTTTATTTTCCATCACAATTGAGCATAAGCTCAAAATAGTTTTCACTCTACAAGCGCTTCTTCGAAAAGGTATTTTTCCAATAAAACCATCGCTAATAACCATGGCTTTGACACTGCTGGCACTTCTGCTTTATTTGTGAGAAATGAATTGGAGCATGGCTGCTGATGAATTCAAACTCTACGCATTTTGTCACCATCGTTTGAAACTAGGGTTGCCATACGTCCGGAATTTCCCGGACATGTCCGGAATTCCGGTGTTAAAATTTGCGACCAGAAATAATTTAAAAAATGCTCTCATGTCCGGAATTTTAACAGTTTCAGAGGAACATTTCATTACATCCTATGACAAATATGAATAGTCAGGATTGGGAGACAAAAACATCCCTTATCTGTGTCTTATTGCTTGTAGCCTATTGCGTAATAATGCTGCGATATTTTTCTTCTGTGATAGTGATATTTTGCGGTGGATTGGTAGCTGTAAGAACACTCTAGAAAATGCCGTACATTGCTTGTTTGTTTGTTTGTTGTCGCGATAAGTAGCCATTGAGACCGTCAGGAAATGTACCTCTTCAGATATGATAAACCGTTTTTAAACACGATGTGGCGCTATAGGAAAACACATTCCAGAAATTATCTATTGTCTCCTTCCTAATGCCCATTTTTTCTAAAATAAAAGTTTATCTGATTTCATTATCAGCAAATCCTCCGTTGGTTCCATCAAAACACAATAAATCTTATATCCCAACACTTTGAACCAGTGGTTCCCAACCGGGGTGCCGCGGTACCCTAGGGTGCCATTTCCAGTACTCAGAGGTGCCGCGGTACCCTAGGGTGCCAGTTCCAGTACTCAGGGGTGCCGCGGTACCCTAGGGTGCCATTTCCAGTACTCAGGGGTGCCGCGAGCGCGAGCTAAGACGTTTTTCAATATATCATTAAGACTACATCTTGAAAACGTCATAAAATCTTAAGTAAATTGCTATGGGTTCGCCACTGGGTGCCGCAAATTATATTTCTGGGTGCTGCAACCCTAAAAAGGTTGGGAAACACCAGGGGCGTAACGAGGTTTGATGGCGCCCGGGGAAAGAAGTCAGTTTAGCGTCCCCATGTTCGAACCTGAGGTCTTCCGTAAGCAAATGTACTGTATTGAAGAATGTACTTGTGACAGTGTTGGGATTTTTCGGCGCCACCCGCAGTGACTCGGCGCCCGGGGAATTGCTTCCCCTTGCTCCCCTTCGTTACGCCCCTGGGAAACACTGCTTTAAACTCCCTATCAAAACACTTTAAACTTTGATTTCATGTAATTCAGCGAAAAAACTCTTCTTTAAATCAGAGGTGATTAAACTTTTTCAGGCACCTTCCTTTTGGCGTCGCCTCACCTAACCTCACAATCAAAAAAATAAAACGGCAATTTATTTGCCATTATCCTGGTTTTCAACAATATGTCGCAGCCGTACCTGCGCCCCCTTGCGAACCTTTCAATCGCCCCGGTTAAAGAGCGCAGGCTTTAAATCAGTGAAGGTCATAAGCTTCTTCGCTAGAGATTCCCAAAAAGTCTACAGCAGCTATGTCCAACCTGAATGGCTTACTGGGCCAAAAATCATGTCGCTATCTTAAAGAGGGCCGCACTTTTAATGACATATTGAGAGCAGCACATTGAATGACTTACTTGCATCTGAGCAAACTAAATATAGCTTAAGCTAATATGCTGCGTGTTCGAATCCTAACTGCAATGGTAACATAAAGTGCCACTGAGGACCACCTGCATCAAAAATGTCAAATTCAACGTTATCAAAATAAGGGCAGGTTGTCAGTATGTAGGATACTTTTACTACAGCGAAAACCTAAACTGGGCCGCGGGTTAGACATAGCTGGTTTACAGGAATTGAACCTGGTTTGAAACCTCTTCCCGCGTCACTTTTTTATACTTTCCATTTACAGATCCTCCTCTTCCATGATCTTATTATATCGTAAATCGAAAGTTTCATCAAACCCACCTATGCTTAAACTTATTTCCTTGGATAAAGAAAGCTTTTCAAGTTCCAGCAATAAATTTGTTTTGGATCTGTTGGTAACCTGTGCAGGCTACCCATTGAAACTCAATACGTCTTTCTAAATCGTTATATTTCTATGGTTTAAGTGATAAAGCAAATAATCGACCGTGCTTTTCAATTATGTTGTTTATTCAGTTTGTTCTGGTCACTTGCATCTGGGCACCCAACTAGGGTGATGTAGGCAGCAAGGCCTATAACGACATTTGTTGATAGCAAGTGGTTATTGTTGTTTGCAATGACTGAAAGTATCCAAGCATCTTGGAAGAAAATTGGTGTATTTTACAATATCTCCCTCTTCTACCTCTGAAATTGCATTTCATCTGCTTTGACGCCATCAGAGAGTAGCAAGGGTGGATATGCAGGGCATAACGAGGGGGGGCAAGGGGGCACAATTACCATAGGCGCAGCCAGGGGGGCAAAGGGGCCATGGCTCCCCCAAATTTTCAGAAAATAGTCATTTTGTGTTTTGAGATGCGTTTTTCCAAACAAAATAGTGTTATTCGTGTAAAATCAAACATTTTGGCCCCCCCAAAATTTTTTGGCACCCCCCAAAATTTTGGGCTGGCTATGCCACTGACAATTACCCGGGCGTCTAATCACTATAGGGGCGACAAATGACTGCGGGGGCGACGAAAAGTCCCAACCACAAGTACTTTCTTCAGTATAGTACATCTGCTTCCGAAAGAGCTCAGGTTCGAACATGGGGCGCCAAACTTGCTTCTTGCCCCGGGCATCATCTAATCTCGTTACGTCCCTGAATGATTGTACAGATTTACTCAGTATGTACATAAAATGGTTTAAAATATTTTTTAAATACTTGACTTATATTTTTTGTTCTTCTCAATAACGACACACTCGTAATGCGTCCCTGCAATAAAATCTGTCAGAACTGCAGGCCATCAAACCTTAGGATATGCAAGACAAACAAAATGTCAGCTCCTGAAAAAACATTTTTAATCTTAAAAATCCCACGGCAAAAAAGCACTTAAACTTGCACAGCAATCAAATGTTCCTATTTATTTCGTTGCCAGCAAATTAGGTCTATTTATGTTTTTGCTCCTTCAGTGAACAGCACTTTTTTGATGAAACCACTGTTCAAAACCAATAATTTTAGATGGAAATCAGCGATTCTTTAAAATCCTTTAAAAATCAAAGGAATTTTCAACGGTCAAGAATCAAGTGTCTGCTCTCTGAAGTTTCGGTTATTCCGAGCGCGCCTCGGCATAATAACATTTCTCTTTGCTCCCATTTTTGAAAAATCACAAGGTTAATGCGTCCGTACACCTCTCAATCTTTAAAGGCTCGTTGTCGTTGTGCCTTGCACTTGTAGCGGGCAGGCTGTTTGCTGTGAAAACTACACGTCAGTTTAAGCCTTGTAGATAACGCTTGCCATGCGTATCGATTGTACTCTAGCAGGACGCACGAAGACATCGCCCACAATGCCTGTGACACATGTTTGATGAATTTTGGTAAATATTTGTCACTCGCTGTTGGATGCGATGAGCAGTCAAACAGAAAGTTATGACTTATAACGTTCGAAAAACCATGACTTTAAATTGAGTTGCTAATATGTTAGTTGCAAATTTGTATATTCAGTACAATTATAAACTTGCAGCCAAGGTATCTTTAATATTAAAAAAATTCATTTCATAAATGCTTTTTACGTGTACAACTTCATTACGTGATCATTATTTACAGCTGTATTGACTGGCCGATCGTCTAAGCAATGGGTTAGATTTCGCAACAAAGTTGTTTTTCTAATAAACCCGAACTTACTCTCCTAAGACCTTACACATGTGCGAACAAACTAAAACAAGATCATAGTGCTTCATAAAGCTAGGAAATGTGCCTACCTTCTCCTGTAGATTCTGGCGTTGGCAAAGAAACAACTTAGTGCTATAGAAACCAACAAAAAAGAAATTAATCCATTTCGTTCCACTTGATGCCGATAGTATCTCATGTTTCTTGTTTCAAACACTCAGCGTAGCATCAACTCGATTTATGACGTCTACAATGAATGTAAGGAAAAGCTTTCAGAGAACTTCACAACAGCTAATCTTCACCAAAACAACACAGGTGCTAGTCAAGTCGACACTTGCCGTAAGCCACCACGCTTCTCTCGTTTAACGTCTGATTTGCTAATCCATCAGAGCGATATGGATGGGCAATGGAGCGGAACAAGAGAGACAATGATTTGAACGTTTGTGGGTGGGCTGTTGTTTGCCCAGTGCATCGAGGCATAAAAATCAAGGGGAAATGCTTCGCATCCGTTAAATATATCTGATAGAATCAGTGACAATAATAAAAAATGTTTCAGAAATATTTACATAATGCCCAAAGTTTAAGTGTTCTGATCTAACACAGGGTGATGTACACGGTTTTTGACATACAGCTGAACATGCATAGCTCAAGGGACCTCATTATACTGCAATATATATTCCACGTTAGCTTCATTCCATTTGAATTTTCTTTTATTTCGGTAATTTTGCTTTTGAAAGAATGCTGTAATCGTTTAGTGCAGGGGCGGGCAATTGAATTGGATCGGGGGCCACTTTGAGAAGGCCGCGTGTAGCGGAGGGCAGTACGTTCTAATTTGATCGCAAAATAAATGAAACAAAAACTTTAATTGTACACAGAAAAGGTTCTAATATAATTGATTTTGAGCAAATAAACTTCATCTGGCGCAAGCAGTATTGTAACAAATGTAAACCCACACAAATTTCACATCTGAAGATATTTCTTGAATGCTTCCGCGGGCCACTGAAATACTGTGACGGGCCACATGTGGCCCGCGGGCCACTAATTGCCCACTCCTGGTTTAGCGCATTGTTTCAGTGTTAGTTCTTTTCAGATTACCTACGCGTATTTTACCTATTAGGCCTTCTCCGTACTGTGTAATAATTTCGATTGATTGTTTTGATTGATTTGTTTCATATGACTCAGTTAATAAACAGAAACAATACAATAAGAAATCATGCAAAAATGTGACCAATTGTCAGTGGAGATTAGAAGAGATGAAAACACAACGGCAAGACAATATATTAATGTTAACAAGGATTGTCACTGTGTCACATAGGATTGGTGAAAGACCATGGCGGTCATGTAGTCCAGGGGTCTCCAAATTTTTTTGTCCGTATCTTGCTTCTATACAGTACAAAATACAAGAAGACTATCTGGGCTAGCCATAATACATTTTTTCACAACAATCACTACACAAAATACGTTGATCAAGTGGAAGTCTGTCTTCTGGCCGTATACAACTAGGCATGTAAGCTAACTTCACGTTCAACAGCACTACAAGTGTGAATGCTGACGCTTTGCGTTCAAACCTCAAATACGGTTAGTGCCTCACAAACGCTTCAAAAATAATTAGGCGGTGTTTATTCTAAATCAGGAGTCGCCAAACTACAGCCCGCGGGCCAAATCCAGCCCGTGAAGCCATTTAATCCTGCCCGTGAAGACATGTTGTCCAAACTGAAAAAATAATATTTTCACGAAACATTTCTTGATTTGGTAGAATGTAGCATATCCCGAAACCACCACATTAAGTAAGATTTCCGGCCCTCGAATTGTTGTGTAATAGCTTATGTGGCCCTTTGACAAAAACGTTTGGAGACCCTGTTCTCGATAACAGAGGCAAGTACTTCTCTATCCATAAATTACAGGACAGAACAGAATACGGATTGGTAAAAGCTCCACTGATTTCTAGCGTTTCATATTTCAATTCGGGAGGCTTGGAGCTTTGTTTGGGGGGCTAGGCCCAGGCCCGTCGCCAGGATGTAGCAGCAGAGGGGCAAAAAAACAGAAGGGGGGCCACATTTTTAAAATACAGTATTGGATGTTTGCAGCAAACACTGGGCCAAACGTGAAATGGGGGGGCACCGATTTTAAATGGGGGGGCGGGCACCACTGACCCCCCAGCTGGCGACGGCCCTGGCTAGGTCCCTGCTGTGAAGTAGATTAGTTTGAACATCGTAACTGTTTGAAAATTGTGAGTCGAAACCAAACCACGATTGTGAGGGAAATTAAATTGAATAATAATTAATGATGATGATACATGCAGCTCCTCATCATCACTGACACACAAATGCAGCCACTGCCACACGCAAAATAACGTTCATAACACGTAAATAACTTAAGTTTAAACTTTGCTAAAAATGTTTACACTGAATATCTGGTTCTCAACAAGGCACGGGTAGTTGACAAAATAACAATTGGTCGGTTTGTTTTCCAGCCCTAACGTTAGCTACGCAAAAACAATTTGAAGCAATTCATACAAGACACAACAATGTGAAGGTTGTACGTACATGGAACACAGGCAAGATGACGCAACAAAAGGCAAAAGAAAAGATAACAGGCCGTGCGCCAGCGGTAAGGTTGCCAGACGTCCTTGAGCGCCAAGGATTGTCCTTGAATTTACTAGCAAAACTCGTTATGTCCTTGACTGTTGAAAAACATCTTGTTGTCCTTGATAATTCTTGAATAGTTAAATTGTTATTTTTTGAACTACTGATTACACTGAACATTCAAGAATCAAGAATAAACAATGTAAATGAACAAAACAATGTGTAGATTTGTTCCATCTTAAACAGTTGTGTAGTAATAAGTAAACTATTCAAGAACGGTTGTGTCGTCTGGATACCTTTTGGTTAGTTTTCAATTTCGTACATGGTTAGCTTAGCCTTAGCCTGACTTGCCCACACGTCAAAGCTTGCTGAATGGGTGAATGTAGCCATGGGCGTCCGCAGAAATATTTCCAGGAGTCAACGTGGCATTTTGCATATCTTTTTCAAGTTGCTGACGTTGCAATGCAAATGCACGTTCACAAAACGCTTTACTGTTTCTACACTACAAAGAAAATGCCCCATGAAAGTACGCGCTCCATTCGCATCTATTTTGAAATTTTTTTCAAGTGGACCTGTATTCAAGTTCGCCGTGTCCTACCATTATCAGCATTCACTGTTTCGCTGCATCACCTGTCAAAGATGTCTGAGGTTAACAGCCACATGCGAAGAGACGCATTGACTGTATCGTAACTTGAAGTGAACTTTTGAAGATTCGTTGCCATGTCATTGTTACGCAACAAAGAGCAACAGCGGAACTATGCACTCGCAAGTTTCGCTGCGTTAGTCTGCAGGCGGACATGAGTGAACTGCAAGCTCAACACGGCATAACACTAGAATAGTGAAGCTGGCTCTGGGTAGTGTGAGTGCCATACCGGTAAATAAAGTGCTATTGCAAGAATTAAATCAATTAATCGGAATCAAGATGCTTACTTTACATTTTCTAAATATTTTTGGTTCTTAGTTCCAGTTTCCAGGGGTGGGAGAAATGTCCGTTTCGCCCCCTTGTAGCAGGCCCGTAACCAAGCCTTAAGATTTAGGGGTAAAAAGTACATTTTTAGGGGGCAAGTTTTTTTATTATCGTATGTTTTAATGAAAACTCTTTACAGGACACAACAAAATTTGTGGGGGCACACAAAATTGGGGCGCATTGCCCCCGAATACTTCCCCCGTGACTATGGGCTTGCCCTGCAGAGCTCACCGTATCTCTTTGAAAAACAAACTGTCCTTGGAAAAATTTCCAGTGATGTGGTTACAAAAGAAGTCAAAACTTCCTTATCTAAAGACAGAGACGCTGAATAGAAGGAAACGAGAGACAACGGGTAGGAGGTGCCTTTTTCATAAGTAGTATCATATAGGTATTTCATGAACTATCAAGATCGACTTAAAACTAATTTATTGCAGCTTTTTGTGCATCCAGAAAATTCAGAATGGTTTTCTATAATTTCTATTATTAATTTTGAAGTCAAAATTGTTAGGCAGCATTTAAATGCGACAATCAGCCCTTTTGTGAGGTGTTGCAACTGCATCGAACACATGTAAACGGTATTGAACTCATGGCACGCAAAACGTAACGATGTGCATTGTAAGTACAGCAAATGATCCACACACCGGAAAGTTTTGTACTACTATTACTCCAGTAATCACTACAGGCCAGGTTTATTTTATCAGTTGTTTTGCATGTTCAACAAACGTGTTCGTTTTTGTTTGGTGGTTTTATAGAATCTTCATAAAATTCTTCTAGTGCAAAAATGTCAAGTTTTATCAAATGAATACTATTTTTGAAAGAAACAAACATAATGGTGACTTTTTTGTAAGTTTCCCGTGACCTCAACATTTTTGCTTCCCCCCTGTCCCACTACTGCTTCTGAGTCCCTGCCTACGTACGCTACGCAGGAAAAAAGAAATAAAGTGTATTAGAGGATTGCAATGACAGCACTTTACCCAGTGCCGGGGCTACCATTAGGCGAACTAGGCGGCTGCCTAGCGGTGGCGATTCTAGAATGAAAAAAGTGGGGGGGCCACTGCGGGGTCAACGAAAACAGTAGGGGGGGCAACATAAATGTCTCTCCTGCATGGTGACTTTCCGTTGTAATGAAGATTGCTTTGCTATGATTAACCCTATCAAACCCAACATAGGCTTATGAATATCGTCAGAACCGTCGCCAGAAAGGCAACAATAGGGAGCTTTTCGTTTGTGCAGGGTTGCTTGACATTCTAAAAATTGACAAAAACTCCACTGATTTACAGTGTTTCATATTTCAATTTAGGGGTCTTGGAGCTTTTTTGGGGGGCTAAGTCCACCAAAGCCCCCCGTGGCGACGGGACTGAATATCGTTAAATATGACCTAGCGTTATTATTCACTAGATGCAATCGCACGCTTACACTGCTATGTCGAATATTCTGTGTTAAACATGCAACTTCCTTAAGAAACACCTCCTACATGAAAAAAATTCCCAATTATGAACTTTAGCAACATTTCACTTGTCCAGAACAAAATACTGTGCATTCTAGTATTCTGTAATTTTGTTTATTTTTTGTGTATATTTGCTTTTTCGTGTTTTCTGTGTGCACATTCTATGCTTTTCTGCATGAAAGCACACTTTTTGTTTTTTTCTGTTTTGCTTTGTTTTTCTTTTGTGCCTCATTACTTAGTTTTTGTGACTTTTTTACTTTTTTTATTACTATGTTTTAATCTCTTTGTATTGCTAAAAATACTCTAACCACACCAAATTCCTTCACCTAAATTCGATCCACTCATCTATGTACATAGGCATGCGCTTTCATCTGTACATTTTCTTCACCATGTTCTGCGTTCATTCGTTCTTTGTTTTTGTTTTTCTTTTCATTATGCTTATTTGATGTCCAACTGTTGTTTCTCAACACTTGTCAAAAAGTGATAAACGGGGTTGGTTGACTAGATGACCGCCACGGTCTTTCGCCAATCCTATATGACACGGCGCCCGTCTTTGTTTACGCTGATCAGCTATTGTGCCATTGTTTTTTCATTTGCTCTAATATTCGCTAATGGTTGGTTTACTGCATGCGATGGCTTTTATGGTGCTTCCGCTTGTTGGCTGAGTCGTATGAAATAATAAACCATTACCATTCCAGCGCACCACACTATGACTCTACGCATGTAAAACGAAACACCATTTCCCGTACACAGTTGTGCCGGTGCCGGCCCCACATGAACGAAAACAGTTGCACGAAAGTGAAAACACTTCACATGAAAGCGAAATGGTTCCAACGACGAATACTACCCTGGCACAGAGACAAGCAGGCTGTTGATAGCCAACTACTTTCGTCAAGCTATTCTTACTACAAAGCAAGTTTTTTTAAAATAAACCATCTGCCTACAGATGAGTGACTATGACTAATCCGTTTTTGTGGTAGCTTACGAACACTTTGTGATGTAACAATAACAATGTTATGCAACTGCTATCACACGTGTAATACCATGTGCAGCGTGGATAGAATAAGGACCTTTCCATGCACTATGCAGTTAACAACAGCGAGGTTTCGGCACCAGTCGACCAGAGTCACCTAAACTAGCGAAACCGCGCCACCAATAGGTGTGTGTATCGGCGTTTTGGATGAGTACCAGATAGCAAGATGTAACAGCAGGCATAAAACTTGCTCAGCAGATATTCCTAACAAAGTCGTTAATTTTAATATTAACACTAAATTTTTCTCTGACTGATCCTCAAAAGCTGACTTTTAAACCCTGCGTTACTTTATGACAGTGGTTCCCAACGGGGTCCAGGCGGTCCACTTATTCCCAGAGAGTTCCATAAATATTTGATAAAACGTTCACTGACCTACCTGGGCAAGTTTCGACTAGTTGTTCATGAGGTGTCAGCATAGCACTGTGGCCCATCGGATATTTTTAGAAAAGATGGTCCATGGGCCAAAAACATTGAGAACCACTGATTTATGGCTATCTTGTCATAAGCGAAACACGCACCATCTCATATAAACCAAAAGAAACAATTAGACAAATAGACAATGAGCAATACGATTCTCACACAGATCCCTGCACCGTCTACGTCAGAATTTCATATCAGCATCAACTCAATATAACTTAATCCTATCGTGTCAACTGTCAAATTCATCAACGGAGCCATCTAAATCTATTTTTCAGCTCGTATCCTTTCAACTGAAAGTAGAGCCTTGCCACTTAATCTTTCACTGGTCATGGAACTTCTGAGAAATGTTTTCACTAATTTCATTTTTGAAAAAATTCTCTCGCATGAAGGGCTGGTGACCGGAAGATTTACAGCTATTAGTAGCAACTTGTATAAACAATCAAACATACCTTTGTAAGGAGCTATAAATGAAATAAATTGTTCGAGCGATGTAAGCAGCTGTGACTCTTTCCGAAGCAAATTCTTTGCCAGAAGTGTTTCATGTTTTAAATCATTTTCACTAACTGAGTATGCATTTGCGAATTTTTTCAAGTGTTCTTCTGATGGAAATGTTCGACCTCGGGGTCAAAGAGCTGAAATGCCGGAAAGAATTGCTCCTGAACCATTACAAAATGTCATTACAAAGTTCTATTGCGTTGCAGAACATGTTCTACGAGGTTGCAGGACATGTGTAGGTAGACTTAAAACTGAACTCACGACCAGTTGCGTAAGATGCTTCGAAGTCATACGAGACACAAGTCAGCAGAACACACGCCTACAGTCAGGATAAGTTCGGATAAATTAACTTGCACCAATTCTTAATGCTGTCGGAAACATTTTCCTGCTGGGACAAGCAACAATCTGTTGACAGTAACATAATCCAGTTCTACTTCACACTGCAATTCATGATAGATCAATCTTCCCATTTATAATGACTGTTTCTTAGCTTCGAACTGAACCTTTCACCACCAAAACCGCGGTCTGACTAAATTTCACGCAAGATCCGAGCAACCACTGATGTGTGTCGTCATAAACAACCCCCATCATCCGGCCGTCAAAACCAACAACCCAGCTAATCTTGCATTTGGGAAATATTGAAGACAGGCAATGTCGTTTAAATTTTTTCTGGCTTCACGTTATCTGCTGTGTATGTCAATCAAACGAACTTGAACGTGAAATTAAGCACAAAACTGGAGTGAAAGCAGGGATCCAGCCAAAAATCTGGGGGGCCATAGCCCACCCAGCCCCCCCTTAGAACCACAACTGCTGCGTAGGGCGCTGAGCCAAAGGGGGCGCCAAAAACAACCAAAAATACACTTGTGTTCAGGAAATGACCAACATACGTCAAGTAAAAGTGAATGAACATAATGAAAGTGAGTAGAACACATGTTCACGCAGTTTGTGAGAAGATACAACTACACCATTACAGGTTCGGTGCAGAAGCATTTCTTATCAATTTCAATTTCACGTATGCCATAGATAAGCTATGTCGCAATTTGTTATACATTTTATTCATCTAAAAACTTTTCTCATGTAAAACAAACGTCCTTTTTCCAAAATGTACAACATGACGACATATATAAATAAGGATCTTAGTTTAGGAGAGATGGATGTTGTCATAGATATTGCTTAGGGTGCTTACAAATCTATCAATGGCGTTCTGTCAGGACCAGCAGGCATGCATTTCAGGCCATACTTTATCAAGTTTACTGCAAAATTGTAAGGTTTCCATCTCTGTTCTTTTCATTTCTTGGCTTTTCCTGAATGCGCCGCTTTTGCCGGAGTACAGGTTTATGTCGATACCTTCACTAAATCATCTTTCAACCATCCAGTGTATTCAGGTTAGGAAACGGAACCGAAACGCCATCATTATTGATGTTGGTAGCCTATCCAGTCAAAATTCGATTATGGAACGCACCGCCTTACCAAACAGATTCCAGCTGGGGCGTTCGCGAACGTCAGAGGTTTGTTCTGTATTTGGAACTTCGTCGATTTTTACGAAACCAGATTAGCAATGGGCCTGCGAGTATCTGATGCAGAGCCGTGTGAAAGGCTGTTGGGGCCCCCAAAAAATCCAGATGGGGTCCTTTAATATCAGCAAGCATTTCGGCAGATAGGTGCTTTTTCGAGCCAGTTGCAAATTAGCCCCTTGAGCAGCGCTAGTTCAAAACCTAACCAAGCTAAACTAATAATGTACAACTAGGACAGGGGCGGATCCAGGGGGGATCGTCCCCCCTAAAACCTACGAAAGTAACTTTATTCAACATGTTTTATACAATTCAGAAAACAACATTCGCGATTAAAGACCATTTTTTCGTCCATTGTTTTGTCACAGCAGCAGGGGCGTAACGAAGTTAGATGGCGTCCGGGGCAAGAAGCAAGTTTGGCGCCCCCCATGTTTGAACCTGAGAGCTTTCAGAAGCATATGTGCTGTATTGAAACAAGTACTTGTGACATTGTTAGGACTTTTTGGCGCCCCCCGCACTCATTCGGCGTCCCATAGTTATTCGGCGCGCGGGGAATTGTGCCCCCCTTGCACCCCCCTCGTTACGTCCCTGCACAGCAGCAGGGCCGGATTAAGGGGGGGGAACGGGGGCAATTGCCCCGGGCCCTCCGCTCTAAGGGGGCCCCCGTGATGACATTTATTTGTTTTGAATAAAACACTCGTTTGAACAATTGTTGTGATTCAAAAGTGATACAAGAATACAACTCTATATTCCGATGTTGCGTTGAGTATCAATGATGATTTCTCTGCAAGTTTGACTTTCTACCAGTTTAGCAACCACTACTGAATATAAATATTTTTGGTTTTGTTCAATGCATATATATTTGCAGGGCTGGCCCTAGCAGGTGCGGGGTCCAATGCAAGACCTAGGGGTGGGGCCCCTCTGAGCAGTGGTGTTTTTATGTCATCGTGCTCAGTCAACCGTGCTATGACCTTTTAGATGAAGATATTTTAGCAAAGTAACTATATGAATATCAAACAAGACAACATATTATTGGAGATGATCTGTGTGTAGGCTATATGATAAAACAACATTTTCATGGGGGGTAGGCATAGCTCATATGTCCCCCAGCTACGCCCATGTTTGTGATGACTAATGGCATGCTGCTTTGGTGGACATTAGACAATGTACCGCTACCACTCTTAATCAAGCCGAAATTTGTAACGGAAGCTCTGCAATTGTGCTCCGAGCGCAAGCGCAAATTACGTCAGTCAAACCGAAATGACAAACGAATTGAACTTAAAATGCAATTGCTTCGCTCTTGCTGAACGGCATTTTCGTTCGAAGAACAACTGACTTGGAGAAAACTGTTAACATTAACTGATTACTTACCTCCCTTTCGGTAACCACAATCGCAGACGTGCTCTTGCTGAAAGGTAACGTCTAAGCGCATGATCAGCTATCCGCTTTATGACGAAATAGACGAAAAAAGAGACTTCACAAAAGAATAACCCATGCATCTGCCCAAAGTTTCCCCAAACCCCAATTTTATACTTGTTCATTATTATGCTTCATTATGTATGGACTTGGAATGCAAAGTGTTTTTTTCTCTATTAGAAATGTAATATAGAAAGATTTTACAACTACCACGTCACAAATGTAGAAACATTTATTAAACGCATTATACAATGCGCATGGTTGACTGATGCAATAGAAGCATAAATTGACAAACAGAAATGAGTGTGCTGGATGACTCACAATTTTTGACTTTCCTGGTTAAGCTGCAGAGCAGCATTAAGTGTCCTTTACGTTTATGAACTGGACTTTGAAGTGATGGTTTTTCTATCGATTTACTCTCGCAAATAAGCAAATAACAATAAATGTTTGATGCGGCGGCAAATGATAAAAGTACTTGCACGATCGACAAATAACGCGGAACAATTTTGTGGACAAAGAAAAGGAGACAAATTTTAAGTGCGAACACTTCACAAAATTTTGCCCTGGTTTGGACGAGACGTTTTGCCTCCACAGGAGCAACCTTTTGTCGTTTGTTTCAATGTGGTACAATCAATTTTACTTTGGCAAAATATTAAAATATCTAGTCCAGTGGTTCTAAACCGGGGGGCCGCGCTTCCCCAGTGGGGCGTCAATAAATTTTCATTGGGAAATGAGTCCTTATACGCACTCTAAAAAACATGGAAAGCTCTTGAACGGTAAAGTGTTCCTCCTATTTACTTATTTAAAGTCAGGGGGGCTTGAAATACAGGACAATTACTTAGGGAGGTGTGGTAGAGAAAAGGTTAGAACCACTGATCTTGTCTATGTCAAAAATTTCCATGAAGCAAAACTGCAAGCCCTTGTTAAAATGCACATGACCCACAACCAACCAAAAACTTTCAAAAAAAGGAAGAATTTTTCGAGAACTGAACAACGTTACGTAAGCAGAACTACCATCAAAATCAGTACGACAGACACTCGTCTTGACCTGTTCACTGCGAGTTGAATCAATACACACTTTGTTTGCAGTGGCTTTAGGTCTACTGTAGTCCTAACCGGCACTAGTAACAACTAAATTATATCCATAAAGATTGGGACATGGTGGAACGCAGGTACAACGCCATATCATGAGAATTGAGCACGTTTGATAACGTTCGGTATTTACCGAATTAGAGGAAATTTATCGTTCATTTAAACGAGATAATCATTTGGTAACAATGACATTTAAAAGCCTTTCTACAATTCTTGAGCGTAAGGAGCATCAGGCAAAAATGAACAACCCGTCCAACCACCATGGCGCAGGGCCCCTGAGGCGCGGGACCTAATGCAGCTGCATCGGCTTAAGGCCGGCCCTGTGTATTTGAATTTTACTTGTAACTTTTTCTAAAAATCGTTCTTTTGGCATGGGTTTGTCTACTCGTGCATCACGCCTACTGCACAAATGTCGCGAAAACGATACTATTTGCGTGCTTAAAGCAGCAAAGCTAGTTCTGCTGTGGTTGCGGTTTAGTATCAATGATTCCGTAACTTCTTGTGCCGTCTGGAGGTAGCCACAACCAAACTGCGATGTTTGTTTCGTCATAAAGTGGAACATATGGTGGAAACGCACTTTTTTCCGATGGCTACTATTCTTGCGTTACATCATAAACATATGAAGCTAGTCAAGCCATTTACACTGCACGTTACTGCGTGTTCCGTCAGAAAATGTTTTTGATCAATCGATTTGTAGAACAAAAGAGCTGAAAGCGAGGTTGCAGTGTTATCTAGCGCTATGCCGATATATATAATGCCATCAGGAGCTAAAAATGGCAAAGTTTCTAAGGAGAAAAAGCGCAAGAATCTGACAGCGTTAACTAAAACGGCGCCACTGAAACTTTTTTTTAGCAAAGCTTCTAAGCAGCGACGTTAAAACAGTGTGGCGTTAATCAGAGCACCTGAAAATCTAGGTGAAAATCAAGGACTAAGTTTCGAAGCATCTTTCACACTCAGACTGGCTGGCCATATTGACATGTTATTTTTCTGGTGTTTTTGTTTGTAATCTCTGGTTTCTGCTTATTGTTCTTGTGAAAGTTGTTTCTTGCCGAGTCACTCTCTAGCCTGAGGAAAACTGTAGTGTTTATATCATACACTCTCTTCTCGCAGCTAACTGCGTGTGCAGTTGAGCCAGAACCGTCGCCAGCAAGTCGTCACTAGGGGGCTTTACGTTTGTGCACTGTGCAGGGGGGCTTTACCTTCAAATTTGATAAAAATCAACGAATTTATAGTGTTTCGTATTTCAATTTCGAGGGACTTGGAGCTTCGTTTGGGAGGGCTAAGTCCACCAAAGCCCTCGTGGCGACGGGACTGAGTTGAGCACCGTATTTATTCGATTCTAAGCTGCGGTTTATAAAGTTTATTTCATCATTTCATGCGGCTTACAGCCAGGGGCGGCTTACATTTTTTATTTTTTTACTTTATCGAAATGTATAGATGATGCTCGTCGCTCAGTCTTTCCTTGGTTACGTTTGTCGACCAAATTCTTTTTTGGCAATCGACTTTCTTCAGCATCACGTGCACATCCGTCACAGGATGGATTATGATAAACAGAAAGCAGGTGTAGTGGTGCAAGCATCATTAATACGGGAAACGCACGAATACGCGAATGTTGCGAATGCATCTCAGAGGCTTAGGTAACCTACTGTATGTTCAAGTGCGGTTTACAATCAAGGGCAGCTTGCGTCAATTATTATTAACACCATTTCGTGCGGCTTACAAGCAAAGGCGGCTAACAATCGAGTTAATACGGCAGGCACATACGCTAATCGACTACTAGAAAAAGCAAAGGAGAACGTTGCGAATCAACGAAAATAAGTTTTACAAACCATGACGTCATGAACTACGTTATACGGGCCCTCCAGTGAAAATTGCCCCGGGCCCCCCTAGCCTTTAATCCGGATCTGCACAGCAGTGTTGTGAAGTAGCCTATCCTTCATCTCTCTTACTGTAGAGAAGCCCTTATGAGATTTGACTTCCAAATATTACTGGAATCGCCCCCCGTAAAATTACTGGCATTTGTCCGCCCCTGACTTAGGAGAAAATAACTTTAATGAACTGCCAATGGAAAATAAGTGAAAACTAACTTTATCACATGTTAGAAAAAAACATTTCTTCTTGTGATGTGATAGGAAATTATTTATGATGTAATTTACCTGTCTGATATAGTTGCCGTACTTACATCAACTATAATGTACGACAGGGGTGTGCAACCTGCGGCCCGCGGGCCAAATGCAATACAACAAAGTGGATTTTTATGCCGGTCACTAGTACTAGACAGCCTGTGTGAAACGAAGGCGCGGCCAGCGGTCTAATCTGTTTAGTTGCGTTTTGCCCTTCAGTAATAAAGGTTGCACACCCACCCCTGGTATACGACAATATGTGAAACCGGCAGTCTCATTAATGCTTGTGATTTGCATCCCGACGATCATAGAGCACCTGGTGATCGCTGCACAGCCTCATCATTTTAATAGCCAGTCTCAATGTAATCAACTTGGTGCTTTCACCAAAAGCTGGTAGGTGGAAGCAGTGCGTAGAACTAACTGCTTCCCAACACTCACTCTGCCTTCACTTCTAATAAGAATGAATTTATTGGAATCTGACACAAACCATCTTCGTCATGACATATAGCAAGTGAAATTAAATCTGAAGAGGCTTTTTAAGATCGAGCAAGCGAGCGTTTAACTCATCGAGATTATCCCGGGTCTTTCTGGTCGAAATTTTAGATTAGACCGTCTTAACACAGTCTGCACAAACACACAACAGCCTTCCTTTGTTTCAACTTTACATAAACTGTCATAAGCAGCTTTCACGAAAACGTTTTTAACGTTGAACTAGAAACCTCGTCTCTCGATCTGTACGCATCTACAAAGCGATAGCACAACACTCCACAGCACATTCATTATGACGTAAATTTCCCCAAGAATTTCAACGCAAAAGGGCGAAGCCAGCGAAGTTAAGTGAAGAAGGTGAACACTTTATCAGCAATTGGCCTTGTTCTGACGTAACCACAACTTTATAAAAAAATAATGCTATAGTGTCCAAACGTCCGCAATTCTTTTTCGAAATTAACGAATCATGATATTACATGCTTAATCTACCGGCTCTGCATTGAGGGCAAAAACCAGAAGAGTAAAAGTCAAGGGTGGAGTGACGGATCTAACTTACTAACACAATATATATTGTGGGGTCCCTACGAATGGTCGGGCCCCCCCGGACCGGGGGGGTACAGGCTGCCTTGCCACGGCACTGATCTGATGCTTCTGCTGTTGAATCATCGCAAAAGCTGTGTAGCATGGTAGGGAGGCAGGCGGGTTGCTGCAAGGTGGTTGGAATTTTTATTTTCAATGGCATTCATTTCAACCACAACACAGAAGATGACATCATAGAGCAGTGGTTCCCAAACTTTTCGTTGCTGCGGACCCCTTTCACTTCACCAAAATCGCTGCAGGGGCCTTCGTTTTGTCAATGTTTTTTCGATTATTGGTAGTTTTGGCCATTTCTTAGTATGAGCACCTCAACCACTCTGGCAAGAAGCGAATTTCAGACTTCGGCTTGCCGTCAATTCACGTCACCAAAATCAAATAAAAAACGGTCAGTCGACTTGCAACATGAACATGTCAGATTACAGTTGTGGTGCGATTAAGCTGACTAATGGCCCAAATGAGCGGATAAAAACTGACAGATTTTCTTGATTGGATCTTGGCTTTAAGAACCCCGTAAACAAAGTTTCCTCTTGGTGTGCAACTGCACAAACACGCAGTGCCACCAGACGAGCTGCGCAGTGAAATCTCATTCTTGCGCACTTGCAACATTCCAAATAGCCCTTAAAGGGTTAAACGCTTGGAACGCTTTACAGGGTGTGTTGTGTCATTGCGCAATTACATGCGCACTAAAAGAATTATTTGCGCAGTGTAAATTTTTCTTGAAGGGAACACTGTCTGTAAAACACATTCATGGACACCTACGGGGTGCACGGACCCCAGTTTGAACCACTTAGAGCAGGGGTCCTCAACCGAGGGTAAATTTACCCCCTGGGGTAAATTTCACCTATCCTGGGGGTAAATTTAATGATGCTGTTGTACATTTTTTTGCAGCGCTAGTGAGTAAACAAGGGGTAAATTTTATGTCAGGAAGCTTGGCAAGGGGTAAACGGGAGAAAAAAGGTTGAGAACCCCTGACTTAGCGGATCCCGACGAAAGCTTCAAGGTGAACTTTTTTAATGCGCTATGTTCGACATAGCTATCTCATCTGATGAGAAACGCTTCCAGCAGCTGCAGGAGCATAGCTCTGTTTTTGGCTTTCTCTAAGACATCCATAACATGTCCGGTTCAGCAAACCAAACCAAAGTTCTTTCTTTATCCCTGCAAGCCCTTGTAATAAACAATGAACACGGCAAGATATTGACGCGGACAGAGGAACTCTGCGTATAGTTTCTTCAAAAAGATTCTCTGGAAATTTTGCATTTTCTTCACAGACAGTCTGATAAAAAATTTTCCAAATGTGCTAATCCTCCCTGTGTCCGTAGTCACTGGCGAAAGGAGCTTTTATCAGCTGAAGCTGATAAAGTCACACAACCATGTTGCAAGGGAGATTGGTGGATCTATCCAAGTGTCTGTTGGGTCAAAGACTTCCTCGTATGAAGGACATTGTCAGTCAGTTTGCCAAAAAAGACCAGGAAGGCAAAGTTAAGGTTTACGGGGTTTAAGGGTCTATGCTGGATGTTACTTGTGTCAACTGTTAATAATATTTTTATGAACTTGGGGTCCACATGAACTCGGTCTTAATGTAATTAATTAGCTTCTGTAAAAGTCCTATCTGCCAAAAGGTGCTGGAATGGACCTTGCCTAGAACAAATGGGCAAAAGATGTGCAAAGAGAATGTTAAATATCAAAAAGGTCGTGCCGCGGTTGATTGAACAGGTTAAAGAAAATGACGTTATCAAAGTACGAGGGGGCGCTGAAAATAGATCTCGCCTAAGGCGCTGGAATGGCTTGCGCCGGCCCTAACTTTACCGAAAGACAGAAAAATGGAAAAGTGCAAAGCCGGAAATGACGATATTGACGCTCTAAATCAAAAGTACGGTCAATAAATAATTTGTGCGCTTGTTAATAATTTTCACTGCGCTTGTTGCTACTTTCGACGCAAAAGCGTTCAATGACACAGAATTGTGGAAAACGTGCTTGGCTGGCGGAAACAGGATTATTAATTTCCACAGGCGAACCAGGCAAAGAGATTCCGGTTAAATTTTTGACTTCACTTGTAAGCTTGTGCTTACAAATTTGCCAGACTGAAGAGTTAAGATGCGTCGCTGACGCGATATCGATTTCCTAGCAAAGCAAATCGCGATCAGACTCGGCTGCGTCACCCTTGTGGTGTCTTGATTCTGAATTGGCCTACGTTAAGTTTCACATCTCTTTTTCCTTATTTGCGCTTAATAGTCGCATCCAAAATGTATAATTTCCTAAAAACCAAACACACTACTACGCATATGTGTGGCGGCCGTGAGGACCACGGATGCAAAAATCTCGCACACACGAGCAAATCACGTCAAGTAAAACGATCCAAATGGTTGCAACTGCTAGGATCACGATTCGCGTGTTTGCAGGGGCGTAACGACGGGGGGGGCAAATGGGGCACAGTTCCCGGGCGCGAATTGCTGTGGGGGTGCCGAATCACTGCGGGGGCCCCGAAAAGTCCCAACAATGTCACAAGTACTTTCTTCAATACAGTACATTTGGTTCCGAAAGAGCTCAGGTTCGAACATGGGGTGGCAAACTTGCTTCTTGCCCCGGGCGCCATCTAATTTCGTTACGACCCTACGTGTTTGCTACTTTTTCAGACTACAAAGAATCGAACGCAACGAAACCGTGGCGCGAAAGGATGTGAGATTGAAACTTTCCTTATGCTGTCGTTATTAAAATGCATATTAAGAAATAAAACGCTACAATCATCGAATCAAGCAAAGCTGAACAGAGCACAGTAAACAATTGAAAAGGTTTTATCTTGGCCTTCTTTATAACAAAATCATCTAGGAATTCATTAAAATTTGTTTGCCTAAGTTTGTCAATTTTACTGCACCGAGTGTCTAGTGTGAACAGCCTATCCTGGAACATTGTGATTCAGTTTTAATTCTTTTGAATATCGAAAAAGGCCTTTCTTTAGCAGTTTGTGACCATCAAGCTAAGAAATAAGGCTCCGCGTGGTTGATAAACCACGAACCACTAATCTAAGGCATCAGATGTTCTGTCATTCTACTGTTCTGTCATTATCTTGCTGTTTGTTTATTATTTTTCTCCTTGAGTTAGAGCTCTGTGGTTGCCACTGTGCAAGGTGACTTTTGCTTGTTTTTTAAGCTCATCAAAATCTTCTCTGATTTGCTTAGCATGGGAATTTTTCTCTAATTTGCAGTTTGCTTAGCACAAACGTGCGCAAGTACTCAATAGTAATTTGATTTCTGAATGACTAGAAACGCTAAAAAACTACTGTAGTGCTCAAGCTCAGAAGAAGCAACCATGTTTTTATTGTGGTATAATGCTAGCCTTGTACATATAGTATCTCTTATTTGCAGTATGACCTTAAGCTTTGATCAGGTGCATAGCATATCAAACACGATCAACCACAAGTTCTTTCGCCTGATTCACACGTAAAAATCGACACGATTCACCAAACGCAGGACTCAGACAACGTGCTGTGAGTATGACGACCCTATAGTCGGCGTGCGTCTTGACCAACCCTCATTTTGAGATTCATGAAAATTCGTTAGAAGACCCTGACATTACAAGACGAAATCTGATTAGATGAATAAAACTAAATGTAATGAATAATTTAGACATAAATTGTTGACGAATATTAATCGAACTGATCATATACCGGCAAATGACTATGCGTACCACAGTTCGCCAGAGGCCCCCTTGGACCTTGAGGCCCGAGGCTAGCCTACATAGCCTATTGGCAAATCCAGCCCTGATTGTGCTGTTTAAGATGTTTTAGTATTCCTTATATCTCTAATACGCACGAAACATGATCCTCTTTTATTTTAAATTCTTGAATGCAAATTTGAAGGGCCGAAAGGGCGGCACGTTTGTGGTCAGCCCCGGGCGGCACTTAACTTCGCTACGCCACTGCTGACAGCCAATTGTTTTCACTGAACTTAAAGCAGGATTTGACGGTGGGTGTTTTACTAGTTATATATATTCACTTTTTACGTGTTTGGTAGTCTGCGTGTTGGAGGTGACAGAGGAATCACAACAAAATACAAAAATCCTGAGGCGCCACGAAAAAGTTTTGTAAGCTACGCAAAGGCAATAGGCTACTGATGAGATGCATACACAGAAAAAACGCACCAACAACTGCTCAGTTGGTCACTGTCATACAGGAGCGTTTAATAATTGAGGAAATATGAAGATTTCCTAAAAGCATCAGACAATTGAAGCGATCGGATAAAAAGTTAGATGAAAATGCACAGTGTTGTAAAAAGTGATACAGATTGTTTCTATACAAGGCATCAAGAGTTCTGACACAATGGTTAACTTGGTATGGGTGAACACTTATATTTCTGGGTATGTAATGCATAATTCGGTAGGCATCATTGTATGCAACGCGCAGGTGATTGATACCAGTCTGTGTATTTGCCCCACAATTAGCAAGCATACACTGGCATGCAACAGGCAGGGAATAAAGTGTTTTTACTGCAGGAGAGCACCGAGCAATTAAATGTGTCTCTGAGCTTGTTTGCTGCACAGTGCAAGCGATTTCACTTGTCTCTGAATACCACCATCATCCTTTAGTGATGCATTTATCCACACACCAAGGTATTTCACTTGGTCAGAAAATTGTACGCTTACACCATTCAGAAGATCATTCGATGGACGAGGTTGTTTATACTTTTTGAAGCATAAAAAGCACCAATTGTTTAGTTACATTTACAGGCCATGTCGTGTTCAGCAGCAGAGTCACCACAAATATCCAGAAAACGATGGAGTCCACCAATACAGGGGCTGAACACGCATATATAATCAGCAAACATTAAATGATTCACAACCATATTTCCCACAGTGCATCCCACTCTGGCTGAACTCAGCTGGTCTGAGGGTTCAAGGTAAACAGCATATATAAATATGGGCTCAGGATTCCCACTTGCCTTACCCCATTGGTTACAGTAAAGGGGGATGAAAACCTGGTACCCCATTTTACTTGCATGGTCTGTTGCCCATACCAACTCCTCAACAGTTAGTTTAGCGAACAGCAGGTTGTGATTAGTTATGTCAAATAAATTCTTTAGACGCATCTAAGAATGCTGAAAACACTAGGATATCTTTGCTTACATAATACGACACAGTCGGTTTAAGTAAAAAAATACACATGTCACTGCCATGTTTTGGTTTGAAGCCAAACTGGTTGTTTGTTGTGGTCAAAAATGATGTGATGCAGGACAAAATGTAATGTAAAAACAACTTGGAGATGATAGTATCAACAGAAACAAGTCTATAATTCCTACCATCACTTATGTCCCTATTCTTATTTTTGCAAATAAGTATCAAGCTAGTTTATGGATTTTCATACCACACCAGAAATATCCTAATGTTGCGCCACACATTGAAAAGTCTAGAACGTTTCCAAAAATGTAACAGTTTATGTCGATTTTATCTTTTCTTCTACTTTTATTTTACATCCAAAGCCATGAGTTTAGCTACCGTCTTAAATTCCTTTCAATCGCGCACGAAACAATCAAACTTGCTGTGAAAAAGTCTCTGAGAGCCAATCACAGGGACCCACGTCATGATGATGAGAACGAGATATGTGAAACGACTTCTAAATGTTTACATGAAGCCAATACACTTCGCTACAACAATGGTCAAGTTGGTTTAATTAAAGTAACCTTGACAGGCGGGCACGAGGGTTTATTGGTTAGAAAATTGTTGACCGCCTCACTCTTCGAAAAAAGCATCGAACAAGTTTGTTTGTCACCGACGGGGAAGCTACAGGTTATTTGAAACTTCAAAGTCAAACCTTGATGCGAGTTGGCTGCACTTGGCTATAAATAAGTGATGGTGGTAGTTACTGGATGAAATGAAGTATAGAATTTGGTACAGTTTTCCAACAGAAGTCATAAGAAGTGTATCGCTTTTATGATCTACTGATGTTCACCCTTAGTTCACTCAAAGCTCGGACTGGCAACTAAACTGCTGCTTGAATAAAAATGTTAGAATCATTTTTATGTTTTAATGGGGTTAGACAGCAAAAAAATTAGAGGGAACATTTTTTGGAGATGTTAATCAAGCAAACAGGCGGTCAATATCACGATATATGACCTTAACGTGGTCATCACTGCGAAATCAGCCGCGTGGCCCACTGCGGAAGCAACAAAATAGTGGCAGTGGTGGACAATTTCATAAAAATGTTGTCTCCACACTTCTACCTTTATTTCTCGGAGAAACTTTCCCAAATACTTTTCCGATCGTTAGCATCTTAGCTTCATTGCATGCGGACGCCTGACTGTAAATATAATGAGACCATGCAGTATACCTGCAAGAGGAAAGCTGTTAACCCTTGCAGTTTAGCCTGGCACAGTTTGTCATGGCAAAGGTTTTTGGCGAAAGTCACACGAATGATTCTACTTAATACAAGTTCTTTTGACGCTTGCTTCTTAAAAAATAACCTGTGGCGTTTATTTGCAGGCGGTCCCCATTGTTATCAGAATAGTTTGGGTTGGCATAACAGGAAAGAAATGATATAATATTGAAAAAATGAGGTAACCTTAAGATTTTCTGTAAAACACGGACTTACCTCTGATCTCGATTCGAAAGGATTGAAGCACTGGAACCATGGGCGTCGGAAGAGGGGGCAGGGGGGGCCTTGGCCCGCCCTGGATTTTGAAATTATTAGCAAAAAAGGTTGTTTTTTCAATTTCGAGGGGTAAAAACCAAATTTCACCACTTTTGGCCCCCCTGGAAAAAATTTTGGGAAAATCCCCTACTGGCCCCCCCTGGAAAAAATCCTTCCGACGCCCATGACTGGAACGCAAGGAAAATCAATAGCGAGCAGTTTGAAATAATGGAGTTTTACCAGGTTCGGTTGATAGAACATCCCAAGATTGGAGACAAAATTCTCGATACCGAGAACCGGTCCATTTGAGACGAGGCGTAAGAACTTTGAAGTCGACAATGAGACTCATACGAATGAATGCCAAGACACGCCACAAAGCTGAGACCAAGTCTCAATACTTTATCACTGCTGATTGCACACAGTTTTCTGTCTTGCGCTAAAACCTTCATTACTTTTTATGTAAACGAATGACCACAAAAATCTGAAGAAACGTAGGTATTTAAAATCGCTCGTTTCAGCACAGATAGGAAATCAGCAGAAATATTAAGAAAATCGTGACCTCGAAAACAGATCAGACTTACATTCAAGTTTTAATATTTGTTTATGTGCTTTGCCAGTTGAGCTGAAAGCTATTAATGGTGAGATGTGATCTTGAGCAAATTTATTGAATTTCACATGCGAAGCAGCAGCCTGCTTTGCCATTTACAAAAATTCAGCGTGATGCTTAAATGTATGAGAGCAATGCCTTGCATTAGATTGCTTACTACCTTAAGTGTTTTCGCAATGCGCCAAAATTTAGTTTTTACTAAACTGATATGATTGAAAATTCACATCCAAAAGTTTTCACCTTTCATTGGCATTGCGTTTCACAACACAGTTTTATTAGGTATCCCACAACAAAGAAGTATCCTTCACCGATTAAAAGCTGGCAGTGGAGCAAAAAATTGTCAATGAGGTATTTTCCTAGATTAGAATATCTGATTTTGAGATGATCTAATCCGAATTTTTCGCGAGCAATGAATTGAATTGGGTTTTAAACTTCGTGGCCACACCTGCGTTTTCATGCCCAGATATGGTTCAATTCGACACCAAAATCGTATTTATTTTGTATATAATAATTTTAGGAACAGGAAAGATACTAAAGAAACTTTCGATTTACTTTCAAACTCCAGAAAGATTTCTGCGTTCTGTCTGTACGTTAACCGTTATGCAGGGCCGTCGCCAGCGGGGGATCCAGTGGTGCCCGGCCCCCCCATTTGAAATTGGTGCCCCCCCATTTCACGTTTGGCCCACCAGTTGCTACATACATCCATTACTGTATTTTTAAAATGCGGCCCCCCCATCTGGTTTATGGCCCCTCTTTCTGTTTTTTGGCCCCCCCCTGCTGCTACATCCTGGCGACGGGCCTGCCGTTATGCCGTGAGCAAAGCAGCCTTTCCGTAAATTTGCCGTAGCAAAGCGAAAAGGTAGTTGATGTTAAATAGACTATGACGTTCTAGTCCCCAAAGTGCGGCTTACATTATTTCTAGTTTGTTTTTCAGCTCCACTTCATGTGGAGTTTGCATTCAATCTTGAATAACATGGACATAAAAATTTTGCTTTCGTGTTTAACATTCCTGGCTCTGACCAAGTATGCAGGAACACAAAGTAAGTTCGTACTAGCCTTTGAATCATTACGACTCGTTTAGATTTGTTTCTTCATTTTCTTAATTCGATTACTGCCTTAGATATTCTGACTGGTCTCAAGGCTGATAGGAAGGTAAAAAAGGTTAATCATAGTATTTCAATGATTTGTGGAAATGTTCTTCAAAATTACCAGTACCGCGTGACTAGGCCAAGATTCAGAGCGTAAATCGTTGACATGAAAGCTGAAGAGAAGTTTTTTTGTGCAGGAAAGCAGAGGATTCATCAACAGATTTATCAATTTGGAAATTACGTTTCTAAGTACTGTAGATATTTTCAAAAATCATCCAATCAGCAAGGAAACAAATAGAAACAATGCGTATCAGTTCAACTACATTTGAATTCTGTTTCCTCCTTCCGGGAGTGTCACGAATGATCTGAAGGCGTCGATCTCCGCTTGCTTGCGTCGTGGGCCACGCGGTTGGCTATTTTCATAGAGAACGCTGCACTGGGGTGAAACGTTTCCTTGCAGCCACCCACTAACTCCGAGCAGTGGCGTATCTGTGCAAAGTGGCGCCCATGGTAAAGTTTAAATGTGCGCCCTTTCTAATAATTTAGATATTAAAATTAAATTTAAATGTTAAAATTTAATATATATTTAATTTAAATATACGCACAATTTTTGCTAAAGATAAAGCACGAAGAAAATAATTGTTTTGAAAAGGAAAATATTTGGTTTTATTTTTGATTTAAACACTTCAGTAGATGAAAAGTAAATTATCCATAAGGACCATAACATGCTTCTATACTCATTTATTTTTCTCATGAAGAATATGAAAACATTTAAACAACGCTTTCATGATTTATAGGCCTACATAATGTTGCCTGGCAAAATTGTATAGCTTACAAAAAAATCAAACAACATACTGCAACTGCAAACGAAAATTTCTTTTGAAACGAAACACATTCAATTTGAATTGTGCAATAAATTATTTAATGCAAGTCAAGTATCACTTCTGTTCGAAAAACACAATTCCATCGAAACATTAATATATCCAACCTTTTCGGTTAAATTACACAAAAAAGCGAATTTCGAAACAACAGTTTTCGTGCCTTTATCGAAGCAAATTTGTTCATGATTTCATGAAAGTCAGCTTTCTATGTTTCGTCCATTTCTGTACTCATCAAAGCTAGATTACACAACCTGCCCTGACGTGTTGCTGGTCATTGAGGCATTGAGGTATTAAAGGGCCAGTTTTAGTTTACTGAAAGACCGCTCGCTGCTTGCAATACATGTCTGACCGTCGTGTTATGTCACAATACCACAGTTTTTTCGTAATCCTTCGTAGTGCTGGCGCGATATGCCCGACTTGATACATTAGATACGGGCGCGCTTGATGCAGTTTTGCAGTTTATGGTTGTATGGGGCGCAAAACAGAGGTTCAACAAACTGCAAATAAAAATGTTAACTTTTGCCAAGCAATCTTTGCGCCCCCGTCAAGATAGCAACCCTGGCACTAACCATGCCCGCATGGTTACCCTACGCCACTGACGACGACACGAGCACGAGGCTGGACAGGCCGCATGTACCGTTTCCAAATCTTCAGCATGACCCTACCGGGAATCGAACCCAGCCTACCAGCTTTGGTGGTGCGTGTTCAGCCAACTGTACCACTTGGTCAGACTGAAACAAATTTATTGCAACAGAAAAGCTGTATTAATTGTGAAGCTGTTGAGTAAGATTTTACTTTGATTTTTGCAGTTGTTCAAAACAAACCCCTGCAAAAGAAAGAGCTTTCGATGTTATATTCAAGAAGAAATCAACTCTTTGATTATGTGGTTTATCTCAGTATGGGGACCCTCCGACTTGTTGGCTACTGCACATCGGAAAGCTGTGGGATATCGAAGGCAACGAGGTGAGCGCTTGGTCCTTGAGCTTCCAGGTTATATTTGCTTCAGTCAAAATGTGATCCGTAGTAAATATAATAGATGTAACAACTGATGAATATAAGTTTCATGCTATGCTTGCAGAGGACAGTGCGACAGGTTTCAGTGCTGCTGGATCCCCAGCACAGACGAATGTAAGAAAAGAGCCTTCTTCGTCACAAACTATTGTAAGATGAAGTTTCTTTTACGGAGCGTGTATGCATGCGATTTATTGAAAATAAATTTGTTTAACCCATTTCGATATGAGTTATTACGAAGTTTCTGATAACTGCAGATCCTCTTTAACATAATAGAGCTGTGGACATCTATTAAGAGAGAGTGTGTGCTCTTCATGACAACCTTATTGACTGATATATTGTTGTGCGAAGTTATTTTAGCTTATCTTTCACAATAGGAATGTACTTTGATGCAAGAAAACTGCTAAATCCCACCACTGAGCCATCATAAAGCCATGAAAAGGTAGTAATCTTTACAGTGAAAAACTTCAGCAGCAACACAGCCAGTTTAATTTCAATAATTTTTGAACCTTTTCTACAGTTTTTCTGTTAGTATTTTACTGCAAAGCTGAAGAAATGTGTACACTCATAGCACAAACACAAAAACTGGGTAGATTTTTCTGAGGTTGTTTCTTTTACAACAAGAGTAGTTACAACACTTCTGTTGCTGTTAGTAATTCGGGCGATTAATGAAAATCACAGTGCGGGTTGAGATTATTTAAATAGGAAACAAAGTTTTTCAGCGTTTGACGAAATCGACTGTTTTTACCTCTCTGTGCAAGCTACTGCTCCAATATAAAGCGCTTCAGTCAACAGGTCATTGCAGAAGGGTTCAATTTCAAGGAACACGAAGCATCGCAAATTGAACATGTACGAATCCTGAGTACCATATTCTCAATCAAACTTGATGTTGTTTGGAACAGTGATGTAGTCGAGACCGTAACCTCCGAGACCGAGACCTGGCTCAGATTTCGAGACGAGACCGAGACCGAGACTTTGTCATAAAAGCTGAGACCGAGACCGAGGCCTGGAAGTTCGAGACCGAGACTCGAGACTTCACATTTCTCTGATGGTAATTAAAGCTAACTCCTTGAATAACGCTGCAACAAAATAACTGGCACATTGCCAAATACCAAGATAATAAAAATCATCTCAAATTTGTGCAAATGACCAAATACTGCAAACGTTCATTGTCACTTTCCTCTTAGGAATTTACAAACTCAAACCTGTGGCTTTATTTACAAATTCCTTGAAGAAATGCATGGACATTGAAAATCTTGGCAGCGTTTATTAGATGGTCTACGCATGTTTCACTTGAAAAATGCAGGTGAAGCAATTGAATATTAGAGGCAGCAGGCAGGCCCGTAACCAGCTTGGGACACCAGGTGGGGCGAAGAGATTGCTAAGAGGGGTCCAATTTTTTTAAACTATTTCCAAGACATTTATCTAGGGGCGAAAAAATTTTAGGGGCGCTTAGCCACCCCTGGTTACGGACCTGATTGGAGGTGTTTACCGTTGCCATGCTTCAATATATTTGCTTTGACTCAGAAAAATTTGTAGTTGTTTTGTTCGTTACAAAACTCTTTACAAAACAATACCAACCCGTCTGATAAAGGACAGGAGGTGATGCCCTGATGAAGCTCCCATGTTCTGGTCTCCTACCTAGTATTGAAGTAGGCCTATGTTGTTTGAGAAAGTGGAGAAGAGGCGAATCAATACTTTTTTAGTTTAAAACACGCGCAGTCGATGTGGCGAGTGTATACAGTCCCACCAGCACTGGTCAAAACAGCACAGCAAAGTGGTAACTCCACAGGAAAGGTTGCTTTCAATCATTCAATTTTTTACCAAGATGTTTCGTCGTTTATATCACTTGCCAATGAAGTAACAAACATTTTTAAGTTTTTCACTATCTAGCACTTACCTGTTTCACTACATTCTTTTTATTTAAGACTAGGCATCTGCACTGATACTCAAATTTCTTTGCCACATATTTCGTGTATTTTGGCTAACAAAGCTTTGCCATTTTTTGTAACGTTACCTACAACTTTCCAAGTTACTTTTCTCCTCACACGACAAATAATTGACTAAGAATTCTCCAAATATTTAGAATTAAGAGGTGATAAATTTAGAGATTTGAAAAAAGAAAGCACTACTTTGAATTTCAAAAAGCAAAATTGTAACTAATTTTTCATCCATCCAAACGTGCTCACTCTGTCCAAAATAAGGTTTAAAAATTTTGCTCGTGATTCTGCTGTTGACGCAAAGAAAAAATATTTAGGCCTATTAGAGTAATACACTTTTTGGCACAAATTAGCTTTACACTTTGAACCAGCGAGGTAATATCCCACCGCATGCTCAACTGCAGTGGCGTAGCGAAGTTAATGTCGCCCGGGGCCGACCATCAAAATGCTTCCTCCTTCCACTCCTCACATTTGCTTACAACAATACAAAATGAGAGAAAATCATGTATCATGCTTATTATAAGAATAAGGAATAATGAAGCATCTTGAACATCACAATCAAATACTCACAAACTGAAAGAGGTCTTGTTTTTAATTCCCGATTATGGATCTTATTGCTTTCTCTGCTTGTTAGCCACCCTCCTCATCATTACTTTTCCTATTTTTTCTGCCATCTTTACATACGCATGTATGTATGGCTAAATAAATAGCATAGTTGGCACATGCTAAGCTGTGGTTCTGTGGGAAAGTTTTATTTTTTGTCATTACTTGTGAACCAGTTGGCACCGTGGATTCAATGTGTTTTCCATGGCAACAACAAAGTGCACAGGGCTAATGAAGCCCTGAAGCAACTTGGGTTTGCTTTTTGTCTTACTAAGAGCAAGGTGCTCATAGTTTGTCAGTTTTTTTACAACTGCGACAGATCTTTTGTAGGTAGCCATTGCCTTCGTATTGACGATTTTTTCATTTTCTGATAAAAAGAAAGTTTTAGATGTTTTCGACAGGCATTGTTGGGACGCAGCATGCTGCAGTAGAATGAGCAAAGTTCGAGATTACCGGTGCAGTTGACTAGAAGTGTAATGGTGTAGCGCCTTCCCGCTGATTTTATGGCTATATGTATAAAAGCTATTTTTTATTGTCAAGTTTTTATATTTTCAAGTTTTTCATAATTTCCATATTTTTACGTTAAACTGATACTCACAGTTGTTCCAAATTTCTGTTTTTGCTGACACACTTAAAGTTTTCGCAACACCGCATGTCGGTTAGAGAACGCAGAAAGGCCGCAAAGCCTATAGCAGTACGTCAAAGTAACTGATCAGCCATGACGCATTATTTGCTCTCTGTATAAAACTTTTATGAGCAAAACTTTTTCTCAAGAGAGTTACCAGGCATTTTTGAACTTCAAATAGTCTGCATTACGCAGAACAAAAAAAACATCACCATTGTGTTTTAACAGAATGCTTTGAAAAGCACTGCTAAGAAAAGACATCGTTTCATTTGGCTTCACAAAAAAGAAACTATTTGGCACTCTCCACCTCTTTTGAATAAGCCTATGGGTTTCATAACAAAACTCCTGGAAAAACAGTTCAAAGATAGCCCTTAGCAAAGTACTCCCAACGTCTCGTTGCAGAGATTATGCGCTGCGGTTTCATTGGTACATACACATTTTTTTTATTAAATTCAGTGCAAATTTTAAACGGGGTAGAGGGCAAGTTGTTTTCTCCATCTCGCAAATAACATCACAACAAAGAAAGCTTAGCCACTGACCTCTTTGAACGGCTGAATTATGAACAATCATTTTTTAAAACCTATTTTAAGGAGCTCCTTCTCGCAAAACTTCATAAAAAATAGCCTGTGTAAAGTCTCGAGACTAAGAGCTCTTGACCGGGACCGCAATCCTTCGAGACAGAGACGAGACCTGAGACCTTCGAGACCGAGACTCCGAAAAACGGGTCTCGAGACCGAGACCGAGACCAAGTCTCGAGACTCCATCACTGGTTTGGAGGTTGTTGCGAAATCTGCTCCTGATGATTTACATCAGAGGTGGGAAACCTATTTACTATCACGGACCGCATGAATTGTACATTAGCGCTGGCGGGCCGCAAAATCAATTAATTTTAACTTAAAATTCTACGTTCAGCTAGCTACGAGGAAGTGCGACTTCTCTTTACTTACTATCTTAGTACCTCCTTATCATGGAGCTTCGTTTTAGTTAGGCGATGTTGTACTCTAATTTGTGTAACGAAAATTCTGATGCGGGCCATATCAAATGTTCACGCCGACCGCAGTTTCCCCCCCACACACCTGATTTACACAATGCACGATGTTGAAAACATGTTTCGCATTTCACTGACCAACTTTTCCAGTTTTTTATGCAAACAAGCTTATGTTTTCTGAAATCGATATTTATGGATTGTAAACTATTTGCTCGGGTTAGAATGCACATAAAACATCTTGCAGCCCATTGTTTTTTTCTAAAAAATTGAAAACATCTAAATCAGATTTAAACACACATAGATTTGCACTTATGTAGCTCAATTCCTTGTATCATTGTCAATAGCTTTACCATAAAATTAATGCAAGTGTTAGACAAAGTTGTTTTAGCCTTTGTTAAATACGCAAATATTCTCTTCGTCATCCCATTGGCTTGCTTGTGTATTTTTTTCAACACCTGACAGAGGTTTGAATAGAAACTCGCTGAAGCAGAAATGATGCTTTTATTTCTCTTGTTTGACTCGTTTTACACCTGTTTTGTAATGAATTCATCGAAGCTATTTTTTTTCATAGATACTTCCGCTAAGTGGACTGACTGGTCCCCGTGGAGTTCATGTCTTACATCACATCCCTGCACGGAAGAAACTCGAAGTCGCACAAGAGTCTGCGAGAACGGTGGCGTGGTTGGCAGAAAGTGAGCTGACACAAAAGCAGCAAATCACATTTCGAATATAAAGTCTGACCAGGAACGTTAGTTCTTTGCCAAAATTAGGATAAAATCATGTGAAGTAAATGTCTTCCCGAGGATAAACAAATTGAAAACAAATTGCTACTTTACCGTAAACTTTAAATAACTAACAAGGTTGCAGTTACACACTCTTGGCAGCTATTAAAGGATTTATTTCAACACTTTTGCAAAAACTGAGTAAAGCTTCATCAATTGTGCTTGAACATCTTTAACACCTCTGCTCACAACAGGTCTTCACCAGTGGCGTAACTAGAGGTTTGCGCCAGGGGGGTGCAAACTATGCTGAAGGGGGCCCATTGGCCACCGTTTGGGTATGCAATAATTCGTTCCCAAAACTCATATACTTAACATATACAGTATATGGGTTTCAGTCTTCGCTTGTTCGCGCCACATATATGCGAGTGTAAGTCTTCGGGCACATCCCGTTCGTGGTGAATCGCCCATTCAAAACACGCTAGCCGAGAGGCTGAAACAATGGGTGCTCGAATAACGCAAAAATGTTTTTTGTAGCGCAGTACAAAACAGATGTTAGATTATTATTTATAAACACAGACAACACAGGCATGGGCGTCCGCAGATATTTTTCCCGAGAGAGGCAAAGTCGACACTTTGCTTGTCCTTTTCAGGCTGTTGACGATACAATGCAAATGGACGTCTACATAACGCTTTATCCTTTCTACACCACAATGAATATGACCCATGTTGCGACAGCAGCCCAAAAAATGCGCTTCTTTGGGAGAAGTGTTTCTTATCCCACCACATAAAACTACGTGACTTTTATCATCAGTCACTGTCTCGCTGCATTACCTGCCACGGATGCAGAACCGTCGCGAGAAAGTTTTTAATAGGGGGAATTTACGTATGTGCAGGGGGCTCGACATTCTAAAGTTTGACAAAAACTCTACTAATGTATAGTGATTCATATTTCAATTTAGGGGCTTGGAGCTTTTTTGGGGGACTAAGCCCATCGAAGCCCCCACCCATGGCGACGAGACTGCACAGAGATGTCTGCTTTCAGCCACATGCGGCAAAACGCCTACTGCCGCAATTTGAAGTGAACCTTTGTTGCCATGTAAAGCAGTACAGACTGACCAGATTTCAGCTTCACTTCTACTTCGTATATTTATGTTGCACGTATTTGTATTTCGTTGTCAAAACTACAATCTGCACTGCATAATCAACATTGCAAAGATCACTAAGTAAAGAGATGGGATACACATCAACATTTTTGATGATAACGTTAGTGCCAAACTTCCATGTAGAGCGTTCGCAATACTCAGAAAAAGTTGACAAATGAGAGTAAATGTGGATGTGGATGTTTATCAGACGACTCCTGATGATAATTGCATATTGCTTAATTGACCAGCGGTTCCAAAACTTTTTCGAGCGGGACTGAAATCTGATTTGGTGAACATCTTGCGACACAAGCCTCAAACAGCGTATGTTAACGAGACAAAAACGTTGATTGCGTGGATGATTTTTGGCAGTAGGTTGCTAAGTTCGTTTTCCATTTCACCATTCTACTCTTTTCTCAAGTACCTACGCTACACTACAAACAGACACAGACAAGCAGACAAGTTTGAAAAAATACAACTCAGGTTTAAGTTTTGATCGCCTCGACGCGACCTATTTTCCGACTCTGCGAATTCGCAACCTTTGTTTGGGTCGCGACCTATGCTATGGGAAACACTGACTTAAATGCTTAAACCTGTTTTAATTTTTTGATTCGCAGATTTTACTAAAACGAGGTGCAAAGCGCACTGCGCAGACGAAAACCGCTGGGATGGCCAGAAAACGAAGTTATCACCTTTAGCCGAGATGCTGAAATCAATACCATTCGTTCATCTTCCAGCGGTGAATTGCAGACAGCTTTGTTAATTAATTGGCTTTGCGAAACAAAAACGAAGGTGTAGTGTCTCTATACAACTTTCTCTGTACACTAATCTCAAGGTCACTGTCTAATCTAAAGGAAATGTACACGATAGCTTTCAGACATAAAAGTATTCACAACTGCATTACACAGTCCAAAGCAAGTAGAAGTATAGTGGCCGCAAATGCCCACAACTATGGCCGATTTTTACACCAGGCAGAGTATGAACGTTCAAGACGATATATAGTAGACTGCACGCCGCTTCAACAACTTTGAATTTACGATTCATTTTATGACTTTTGTTTTGCTAAACACTGCACTATTTCAGTATTTAAAATGTCAAGACCAACGGATTTCTAAAACTTCTAGAAGCACTTTCATATTCTGCAGTTCATGAAATCTCTCAGAGGGGGCGCAGAGGGGGCGCAGTTTTTTACATTTAGCTTGCCAGTGGGGGGGCGACGCGCACCCCTGTCCCCGCGTCAGTTACGTCACTGGCCTTCACTGCAGATGGAATCGCAAAATATACTTTGTCAGCGGGTGTTTGATAAACACAAGTTTTACAGAGACGTTTGCGTGCCTTGTCCAGATATCCCCGAATTTATATGGAAATCTTTGGCGGCTGTAACAAGCGTATTGGCGTTGTGGCAACAGCATGCTTTTATCGTTGATGGAATAAAAAACAAGTCATTTTTTATTTACAGCTGTCCTGGGTCAGGATCAGAAACACTCCCATGTGCGTCTTGCCCAGTGACATGGGCTGAGTGGGGTGCGTGGGGGTCCTGCTCGAGTCAGGATGTGAGCTGTTTAATTGGATCACAGTCACGAACAAGAACGTGCCTAAGCTCTTCAGGCCTGGTGCAAGCATCTGTTCCATGCCTTGGGAACGCAACAGCTGCGCAGCAGGTTAGTTATGACCTCGATTTTTTTTATTAAGTTTTCACCACAGTGTTCCTTCAAATGTGCTTACTTCTGTATTGGTTTTTCTTCTTTGTCAATTTTTAGTCAAATATTATATTACAACTTTTAACGTACAAGCCAATGATTAAAGAAAATTTATAGCTGATTCCTTCCAAAGCGTTCCACTGTAGGTGTTTTGCATAACATGATTGACGATGGATTTTCTACAATTTACATCAAAAATCAGATGTCATAAACTTTAAATCGTGAAAACTGTTGACTTTGCATTATTTCATCAGAAAATTCTTGATCATTTTGTTATCATTATGTATCAAAGTACAATTAATGCAACAAAGACGAAGGAAAAGTTGATGACGATCAACATTACCTCCCACCTGTGGCGTGCCGAGGGAGGGAGGCGGCAAAGAGATGCGGCCGCCGAGAGCCAGAAACGCAGTGCATGCTGTGATTCATTTATGTCCCTTGCATCAAAAAACCTTCCTTGACAAAAAGTTTGTTTTGAAAAACTTTGCAAAAGTTCTTTTAGTCGCAACGACTCGCGAGCACAAGTATAGTGGACTCGCGAGCACAAGTATAAGGACTCGCGAGCACAAGTATAAGGACTGAAATTTTGTACAACGTTACAATCGGTGCTATTGCCACATCCATGATGATATTTCTTGTAGGCGTGAAACACTAGTTACATAAATATCTTTATACATCACAAAATCATTTCCTTTCTCCTCGTATACAGAACACCAGTAGTCTAGCAGAAAGGTTTATTCTGTAACAGTTATTGTTGCAGAAGCTTGCATCTGCATGATATGTTAACATGCTATCATTGCAGCTAATAATCAGTTTAACTCTCTGGATTCTCAATCGGAATTGATTGACAGTCAACAGGATTGCTGAGTCGAACGTATAGTGGGGATAAAAATAGAAAAAGGGAGTGTACACGTGGTTTTTGGGTCTCTGTTGAGGCCTTGCAAACCGAGTGCTTTAGACTTAACTATCGCTAATACATGGTTTCGCCTTTAGCAGTTAAGTCAGGGGAGACACTCATAATTCTCAGATTACTTAGTCCCCCCCCAGCTTCTGGCCTGTATCTGAATACCGAAATACTTTGTAAGATATCACTACTGAAGGTTTTGTATGAACTTTTATTATTTCACCAAATTATGTATACAAGAAACAGGGTGACTCACTAATCGTGCAACGTTCAGCACAGGAATCATCTTACAGGATGTTATGACGTGATGAGTGCCTTCTTCAATTATTTCCTAAGGTAGAGCTTTATACTGGGTTGTTTTGAGATGATAGAAGTTTGCACCATATGAAACAAAGCGACAGTCGTATTTTTGTTTTACGAAACAAAGCGACAGAGCTTCGCCGTCTTGCGTTTTTATGAAACAGATTGACATAACTTCGCCTTGCGCTCATGTCACGGGCCAAGGTGACAGATCTTCGAGTTAAGCTCATGTCACGGGCCAGACTGTCAGAGACTTACGTTGCAGTCAATGACCAGTCTCAAGCGACTTGGAACGCTTGTCAAAGGATCAAGCCAAGCAGCATTTTGCCTCGCGACCCTGAGACTTCCAGTGGAGCACTACAAAAACTGAACAAGGCATCTGACTTTTGACGATATCAGTTCTTGCAGAGGGTGACTCATTTGGACAAGCCAAATAGCATCTCCCCTGGACAAGTTACTTTTTGAAGAACTCACGCTGCAACACGTAAGCGGGCTTCGCCCACAAAGATGCGCAACACTTACAATGCAACACCCGAGCCTGGCTACATTGTAAGGCAGAGCCTTCTGAATTTTATCTCCGACAGCTGACCGAGGGGGGCAGACTGCCAGAGAGAGAACAAAGTCAATTGGTGTTAGACCAAGTTCTGTATCTGGCTTGTAAAGCTGCCCCTATTTATACCCAATTCTGACCTATCTCGTTAAGTTGGGATTGACGTACATCCGTTGTCTAGGCAACGGATTCAACTCAGAACGTGATTGGTACAAGCTTTCACTGAGCATTTCCGGTCATGTCTGCTTAGTCATTTTAGTCTATCAGTCTCGTTTGTCAGTCGATCCAGCAGGTCGCATTTACTTCCGGCGTTCTTCGCAATTCTTGGTCTCCGGGTTTCCTTAGTTAAATTCACTGTATTTTCATCTTTTCTTTCATTGTGAACCTTGGCTTATTGTTGACATTCTTCCTGCTTCATTGTTTTCGAATTTCTTTGATTGAAATCGCTGTATTTTCCGCCTTTCAGTACCTGTGCAGCAGCCTTCCAGTAACTGTACAATCTAGCAGTTGTTTGGTAGTTTTCCTACTTTAGTCTCAAGCTTGTCTTTCAAGTTCTGTTGTTGTGACTTTAAGTTCTTTGACATGTAGAGAAGAATGTAATTGTTCTGCTACAGGAGCCTTACAACCAGAAGCACCGGAATTGCAGAACCCGTTGCGGCGTTTCTACACAGAACGGTGATTATGGGCCACTTTTACAAGCAGGGAACACGCTCGCTGGTTATTTGCTCACTCCTGATGTGTTCAGGTGGAATAGCGCGCTTACACACACACTTGTAGTGAACGTGTGTAATGCCGTGGCGTGGAGTGGTAATGCTATGCCCCCCCAACATTGTTGGCTAGGGCTGACTGATGGCATCATTATGGTACTTGTACGTCGCTAGATGCCCATAAATGCAAGTGCTTTTGTAAACAAAGAGCTATAGTTTCACTTCACTGATGCCAAAGCCAGATATATATTCCAACGTAATGTCGCAACTTTTGAAAATTGTGGAATACTTAACTTACCTAAGTGCGACAGCGTAGGAGTCCTTTCACCGCTGAAACTTTAGCTAAATGCCAAACAACTACCATTTGTCAATAACCCTTTTGAGTTAACAAACCCATTTGGTTAGCCAAACCACTGAATCTGAACACTTTATAAATACGGAAATATCTTCCAGATTAACGCGTTAAATCACAATCGTTCACCGTTGGTGTTGAACAGCAACAAGGGTGTGCGCTGTCAGCACTCCTCTTCATAGTCTATCTCTATATCTACTGCATACTAACTGGATAGACAGTCACAGCCAAGTCAACCAGGGTGTCACCGTTGTAAACTGCAACTGCAGGATCAGCGGTTTGCTTTTTGCGGACGATTTGGTTCTGGTTGCCTCTTCTCAGCAGGGCTCAACCAGTGGCGTACCTAGCCCAAAATTTTTTTTGGGCCAAAATATTTGATTTTAGGCGAATAACACTATTTTGTTTGGGATACCGTCTCTCAAAGCACAAAATGACTATATATGCTAAAAATTTGGTGAGGTGCATGGCCCCCTGGGCTTTCCTGACTATGCCTATGGCCTCAACAAGCACTTGATCGGTCTTCATCAGCGGCGTCCGACAAAATGAAAACCAACACTAAAATGACAAAGGTATTGTGTCTCTCCCGTAACCAAAGTGAGTGTATCCTGCAAGTAAGCACAGGGGCGTAACGAGGGCACAATTTCCCGGGCGCCGAGCCACCATGGTTGCGCCAAATCACAGCGGGGGCGCCGAATCGCTGCGGTGGGCGTATAAAAGTCCCAAAAATGTCACAAGTACTTTCTTCAACACAGTAAATTTGCTTCCTAAAGACCTCAGTTTCGAACATGGAGGCGCCAAACTTGCTTCTTGCCCCGGGCATCATCTAACCTCGTTACGCTTCTGAGTAAGCAGCAATACACTGCAGGAAGTGGAGACGTTCAAGTACTTTGGTGTGGTATTCACGAATGACGGGATGCGGAACAGGACAAGCACAAGTTGCTCAAAAATCCTGAATGATAAAAAGTATTTCAATAGAGTGAAAAATTTCAGGGCACACTCTGTATTCAGGGCAAGCACAAGTTGCTTAAAAATCCTGAATGATAAAAAGTATTTCAATACCGTGAAAATTTTCAGGGCAAACTCTGTTTTCTGGGCAAGCGCAAGTTGCTCAAAAATCCTAAATGATAAAAATTATTTCAGTACAGTCAATTCAGGGCAAATTCTGTTTTTCAGGGCAAGCACAAAGTTGCTCAAAAATCCTGAATGGCAAAAATATATTCAATGCAGTGAAAAATTTCAGGGCAAACACTGTTTTCAGGGCAAGCGCAAGTTGCTCAAAATTCCTGAATTATAAAAGTATTGGAATACAGTGAAAATTTTCAGGGCAAACTCTGTTTTCAGGGCAAGCGAAAGTTTTGCTCAAAAAACCTGAATGATAAAAAGTATTTCACTACAGAGAACAAATTCAGGGCAACTCTGTTTTACAGGGCAAGCGCAAGTTGCTCAAAAACCCTGAATGGTGAAAGGCAGTGTTTTTTAAGCCTTTTTGGGTGTCAAAATGACACCCTAAAATTTGCAATGACATCCTAAATTCTGAAAGCCAAGATATAGTTTCACCTTGCCTTGAAGTAAAACGATTTAAGGAAAGCACGCTTTCCTGCACGTGACTATTGCAACAGACGGCTGCCAAGTTATACGCCGACGCAATTTTCTGGCGCAGAATTTAGAAGCGAAAATAGTAAGTATGGTCACTGCATTGTCATGCGCACCGCCTCGCTTCGGCCTGTTACTTTCTTGCCGCAGATTTGTACAGTAAGGTGTCTGAAACTGCGAAAGCACTTTAATGCAATGAATGAAGTACTTTACTGTTTCACCGTTGCGATCGGCTTGCCTGGCAATGCATCAGACTACGATGAAGACAAAAGGTCGGCAGTTGCAGCGCGCATGCAAAACAAGGTGGTTGTTGAGTGACGCAACAGTGAGAGCTAGGAGTGAGATATTGGGTGTTTGGGCCGCGCTGAAGCAGCGGTCAGAAAATAAAAACGATGCAATGTGCGTTGTTTTACTGCGACTTATGAAAACAAAAAATTTCAACGTGGTGCTTTCCTTTAGTCAACGTTGCTACCTCACCTGGCAGAACTGAGCTAAGTTTTTCACGCCGGAGGCTTTAACTTAGCATAGACGAAAGATTCCGTAGCTTTCCGTAACATCAATAAGCTCTCTGATGCCGCTGCTACATCCGAGCTTATAGCTAAATGCGAAAAGTTTGATAGTGAATTGGGGGAACTTAGGTTGGTTTTGCTGACTCGTGTGTGTCAAGTGTCATGGCGCTTTGGTAGGGCACCGAAAGATTGGCAAATTGATCATTCCCATACACAACAAGGGAGACAGGAGTGAATGCACCAACTACCGGGGTATCTCTTTTCTTAGCCTCCCAGGAAGAATGTATGCCAAGTTCGTTAAAAAACGATAAGGCGAAATAATTGAAGCAAAGCTGGATGACACCCAGTGCGGTTTTCGTCGCGGCCGCAGCACTACATTACAAATTTCCAATCTCCAGCCAATTTTCGAGAAATCCTGGGAGCCTGCCAAAAACGTATGCACATGTTTTGTCGACCTCGGGAAATTATATCGCCGGGTTCCTCGTTAAAAGCTTTCGGGGGTGTTGCAGAAGTACGGTGTTGGTGGGTGCCTCTTGCTGGCCGTCAAATAACTGTATTCCCGCTCAGAAGATTGTGTCCGTGTCGACGGAGTTAAAGTACAACCGTTGATTGTTAGTGTTGGACTTCGACAATGGTTTGTGCTGTCACCTCTCCTCTTCATAGTTCATATCAGGGTTCTCCAAACTACGGCCCTGGGGCCAAACTACGGCCCGCGGCCAAATTCGACCTGCGAAGCTGTTTCACTCGGTCGCAAAACACATCTTGCCAATAATGAAAAAGTATTTACGAAAAATATGTTTATTTGGTAGAATGTAACATATCCCGAAAAAATCACGTTACGCAAGATGACCGGCCCTCGAACTGTTGTGCTCTGGCTTATGTGTTCCTCTCCCAAAAAATTTGGAGAGTCCTGGTCTATATGAATTTGATAGACAGTCACAGACGCATCGATGAGGGTATCACTGTTGAGAACTGCAGGATGAACCGTTTGCTTTTTTGCGGACGAATTAGTACTGCATGCGTGGATCTTATCAATAGGGTCTTCAGCACGCATTTGATCGGTTTTATGCTGCATGCGACCATGCAGGAACGAAAATCAGGACTAAAAGATTGAGATATTGTGTCTCTCAAGACGCCCAAAGCAGTGTATTCTGCAAGTGAGCGGAAATACACTGCAGCAGGTGGAGACATTCAAGTACCTTAGGGTCGTATTCACGAGTGACGGAAGTGGGAACAAAGAGATTGATACACGCATTGGTAAAGCGAATGCAGTTCTGCGTGAGTTTTATTGCTCCGTGGTTGCGAAACGGGAGCTTTCAAAGACCGCAATGCTTTCAGTTTTTAAATCGGTCTCAGGCCCGTCGCCAGGATTTAGCAGCAGGGGGACCAAAAAACAGAAGGAGGGGCCTAAAACCAGAAGGGGGGCCACATTTTTAAAATCCTGTATTGGATGTATGCAGCAACCAGGGGGCCAACCGTGAAATGGAGGGGCACAGATTTCAAAAAGGGGGTCCGGGCACCACTGCCCCCCCGCAGGCGACGGCCCTGATCGGTCTTTGTTCCGATCCTCATCTGTGGTCATGAATCTTAGGTGACGATTGAGAGAATACTGTGAAAAGAATAAACGATAGAGATGGGATATTTGCGAAGGGTTCTTGGTGTGACATTTCGTGACAAAGAGCACAGGTCTGAAGTCGGTAAATCCCAGGATGCAAAGCCACTTCTCCGAATCGAGAGATCCCAGCTATGTTAGTTCGGCCATGTGTCCAGAATGTCCCAGGAAAGATTGACGAAGTAAGACCTTCGGGCTATAGTCTACACCCACAGGAAAGCGGACCAGAGGTCTTTCAAGGACCAGGTGCCGTGACTACATCTCTGACCTTGCTTGGTACCGTCTTGGTGTGGAGCAAGTAGAACTATCTGAGATTGCTGTTGACTGAGGTATTTGCCCCCGCGACTTTCCCCAAAGTGCACAAGATGAATGAATGAGTATGCAGGCCTACATTGAAACTTTGTATTTATGAAATTGTCTTTACTTTGTTTGCCAAAAATGAATGTCGTATTCAAATAATTAAGCATATTTGGACGGAAACTTGCGTTTCTGTGAAAATCAGTTCAAAGTACCAGACATATAGGGGAAGGTGGTGATGACACCCTTAAGCTCCACCACGACACACTTTTTAAAAACCTTAAAAAAAACACTGGTAAAAAGTATATCCAATACAGTGAAAATTGTCAGGGCAAACTCTGTTTTCGGGGCAAGCGCAAGTTGCTCAAAAATCCTGAATGATAAAAAATATTTCAATACAGTGAATTCAGGGCAAACTCTGTTTTTCAGGGCAAGCACAAAGTTGCTCAAAAATCCTGAATGTCAAAAATATATTCAATGGAGTGAAAATTTTCAGGGCCACTCTATTTTCAGGGCAACTCTATTTTCAGGGCAAGCGCAAGTTGCTCAAAAATCCTGAATGTAAAGGTATATTCAATACAGTGAAAAATTTCAGGGCAACTCTGTTTTCAGGACAAGCGCAAAGTTGCTCAAAAATCCTGAATGGCGAAAAATATATTCAACAGAGTGAAAAATTCCAGGGCAACTCTGTTTTTCAGTGCAACCGCAAATTGCTGAAACATCCTGAACGATGAAAAAATTTTCAATTCTTTGTATTCAGTGTATGTTCACTTGGGGTTGATCCGTGTAATTTGGGCTAGTGTAGTGTGTAATCTCGACCACAGTGGTGACTGGTTATAACGACTTTGATCTGGACCAACAGCTTGTTTCCTGTAAAATCGGATGTCGGCAGGTCAATCGCTTTCAACTATTGCGTTGCGTCATCGAAGTCGCGTAAATATTTGCATCAGTAAAGGCAATTACCGTGCAGTTTCTTGCCTGGAAGAACACAACACGCATGGAATTTCACCCCCTTGACTTAACAAGAAAGGTAACTACAGAGTTTGCGTATAACGGCACCTCTAGGGGATTGCATAAAGAACGTTATTGCCGAATTGACGTTCTAAGCTAATTGAAATACGTGTAAAAGGTGCTGTTGCAACATCTCCGGTGGTGTTGCGTTGATTGTGTGATTCACCACGAACGAGATGTGCGCGAAGAACAAAAATATATATATGTGGCCCGAACAAGCAATAATAGAGTGATCTCGTCGGGTGATCTCTATTGTTGCTTGCTGCCGTGGTGCGAAGCTTTGCGCACATGCCGCTCAGGATTTCCAACTGCAACAAAATGGTGCTGTGACCAGGATGTGAAGGTCGTGCCAGGGTCAGCCTTCACACAAAGAACGTGCGATCGGTGTGGTTCGTTGTAAAAAGGAGGGAATGTTGTTGCAACTTCTCCGGTGGTGTTGCGTTGATTGTGTGATTCACCACGAACGGGATGTGCGCGAAGAACAAAAATATATGTATGTGGCCCGAACAAGCAATAGTGCCATCGGGTTTGCGAACTGACGTTACAAACGAAGCCGTTATAAACGAATTCAAATGTATAGAACAGATTCACAACAGGTTTCAGGCCCCATTCGGATTAAACTGAAAAGTTAGTTTCAGGCAAATTGTTTATTTTTAGACCAAATTGGTATTTTCAGGGCAATTTTTTCCGTCCCCCCAGTAAAATGCCTTCCTATGCGCCTATGTCCTTACGTACACTGCCAATTCATCTTTACCCGTTGGTTTCTTGCTAAAGATAAACGTTGAATTTTCAGGGTTTCATTACGTATACGGGTTGCTTACTTATCAAATAATTTTATGCGCAGTGATGTGCCAACTGTAGACCACTAAAGCGAAAACAAGCGATTACAACTTATTTGATGAAACTGTAAGAAATTACCTGCGCTACAGTAAATTTACAATAAATGAATGGGCAAAGCTCTCAGAATATGAACGAATCCGCAGAAAAACTGAGAAAAGACCATTTTTGTCATTCGTTTCCGAAACGTTACAGAAGGTTGGGAAATAGCTGCATAGCAAACACTCCAGCACTGCGTTGCGCACTAAGAACACTAAGAATGACAATGGTCTTAGGAATCTTCCCCGTGAGGCCAGCGGTGCAGAACTGTTCATCATTAATTTGTGGTTGACAGATCGACAAAAGATAGTTCTCCGAAAGCATCGGGCGCTTTACGCTGAACCTAATTGTTGAGCCTCGAGTCAGTAATACCGGCCAGATTCTAATCAAGCCCTGAGCCACTGGTGTAGGAGCAGGGAAATTTTTGGGGGTGGGAAGGATTTTTGCCCGAAATTCCCCAAATTTGCCCGAAAAAGTTTTGTGCCACTTTTTGTACGAACATTTTCTCAAGCAGACCTTCTTTTAGGATGACATCCATAAAAGGTTTTCGTATGATTCTGCAAAGGTTGGGCGCCATATTTTCAAAGAAGTGGTTACAGGTCCGCCGGCAATGACGCGGTTCGAATAAAACGATGAGCTTGTCCAATTAACGGCACTGTCATTGTGGGGTAGTGGGCTCGTCTGTTGTTCGAATGGTTTCAGGTTCAGATCTCATCTTGGCGCTTTTAATTTTGGTAGTAGTGGTTGCACTTTTCATGGGACCAGTCTTTCTTTACTTTTTTCGAAAGTTTCCAAACTTTTCTGTTCAGATTTACGCTTTAGGTTTAGGGGTGGGGTTTAAGTTTAGGGTTTAGGTTTAGCACGTTTCTACCAAGCCTAGTGCAGTCTACTACGCACTCATCCTGCGTTACTGTCACGTTACAGATAGTGGACGAATAAGTTTTCAAATATGAAGGTCCACTGGCGAACCTATAGCCACTGCCTTTTTTCAATTCAAACCTTATTGGGCGCCATTTTTGCCCAGAGATTTTGCGAAAGTTTTCACAGAGTTTGCCCAGATTTCCAAGGATTTTGCCCGGATTTTAGCCAAATCAAAACTTTTGGGGAAGCACTTGCATCCCGTGTACCTCCTCCTCCTACACCACTGCCCTGAGCTATTTGATTAGGGTTCAGCAATTGGGTTTGTTTCTGCTTCGTGCCATAAAAATAAACATTTATGCTGAATCGTCAAAACAATATGCTGCAGAAATGCTCATTTGGTGTTTGTTTCAATGAACACAAATAAAATTAAAAGGCACTGATTCCGAACATTTTAAACGGTTGGTCATAGCTAATCTCAGCCGATTAATCGATGAGCATGAAGACCCGAATAAAAGACATTGCTTTTAGAGGAGAATAAATAACAGCTGACTGCACTGCTACTACAGCCTTGCACGGTTCAGTTCATATAATTGGTGTTTTTCATGAATCTTCGAATTGTGCAAATCTGTTCTTTCGAGCCACAGTGTTGTCGAAATCAACAAAAATCAAAAGGCTTAGAAACCTTTCACTCATCATGAATGAAACTAAGGCTTAATTTTGAGGTGAGTGATGTTGAAGAGCAACACAGGTTTACTGAAACGTTTTGAAAGTTTGAGAAAACTTATGGACTTTTCTTTCGGAAAAAATTAGCGTTTGAGTAAAAATTCGAAGTGTGAACTGCGCGTTTTTGAGGAAGTAACCAACGTTGCCCTGGCAACACTTTTTTGGCACACTAAGTTCTTATCAAGAGCAGTTTATAGAGAATCCCTCAAGATACTATACCTTAAGTCTTCGTTATGGCCCGACCGGGAATCGAATCCAGCACACCAGCGTTGAAGGCGCGTACTCAAACAACCGCACCAATTAACCAGTCAAGTTTTTACGTTTGTTTTTAAATATGTAAAACAAGTTTATATGGTTTTTCATATTTATTGCTTTTGTTACGAAGTAAAATTCGCCCAACCAGAAAATTTCATGTTTTCACTTGGAGTCAACTCTTCTTCAGGAAAATGTTCCCTTACATTTGTTGGCCCAGAAGTATGGTCTTCAATACCAGACTGTATTAAATCTTCTACCACTTTTACCTTCAAATGGAAACTTAAGAAACACCTCCTACATGAAAAAGATACATAATTGTATATTTTAGCAACATTTCATTTATCAAGAAATAAACGCTGAGAGTTTCAGTAATTTGACTAATGTAATGTTGTCTGTTTTTTATGTATATCAACTTTTTTGTCTTTCCTGTGCACATTCCATTTTTTCGACATCATTGTATGATCTTTAGCTTTTTTTGTGTTGTCTTGCTTTTAAACCTCATCGATATTGTTACTTTTTATACTTTGTTTAAACATTTTTTTGTCCATACGAAATTTCTTCAACTAAATTTGACCCACTCTTTTGTGTACATAAGCATGCTCTACCATCTGTAAATCTACTTCGCGGTGTTCTATGTTTGTTTTTTGTTTTTGTATTTGATTTCCAACTATTGTTTTTTTAACACTACGCAAAAAGTGATAAACTAGGTTGGTTGACTAGATGACTGCCAAGGTCCTTCACCAATCTTATGCGACCCAGGAACACTGGACTATTCATTCATTTTGCCGTTGTGTTTTCATTTACTCTGATTTCCACAGACAATTTGTTCCTTGTTGTGCGATGGCTATCAGTATTGTTTCTGTTTAATTACCGAGCCATATGAAAAGATAATAAACGTAGAACTTGAAACTCTCTTGTTCTTAAGAACTTCGTATCAACAAATTTTGTATTACAGTTTTTGTATTTATCTTTTTTCATTTTAGAATCGCCCATGCAACACCCATCTATGTTCAGCATTTTCCTCGTGGTCCTTCAGCGACTTATGCTCAGTCACATGTGGAGGAGGAGTTAGGACAAAAAGCAGATCTTGTATTTCACAACCTACAGGAAGCGTTCCCTCTTCCTGCTTCACAACAACATCAGTTTGCAACACACTTGACTGCAGTAAGCACAATCTAACATTTGAAACAGAAATTATAATATTTTGTCGCAAAACGTTGCAATTAAACTTGGTTTTCAAAGATTTTAAGGAAAGAGTGAAGAGTTTTCTATTACCTGTCAAACCGATACAAGTAATGTTTGTGGAGGTTACGATTTTATGCAATTGCTCCAGAGATGATTGATATATAGTTGGAAAATCTCTGGCCAGGTGACTACTGTCTTCGTTCCAGGAATAGATCGTATGCAAATACATAATGCCAGTTACAAAATTATATAATCTCGAAAAAACGTACTTTTTCCACCATTTGCGAAGATTGCCAGATTTTGTTTCAGCAGGTGTATATTTTTGCTGTATCTTCTTTTACTGAGAAAAATATGTTTATGAGAACACGTTAGTTTTACGTCTACTGTAAATTCTGTGGTCAGACAAAGCTTTGGTTGGTATTGATTGTTCAAATGTATGTTTTAATATGTTTTTCCTGGAAAGGTGTCAAAAATAAGAAAACAAACATAAACTGCAAAACCTACTTGCAGGTCGCGACCAGGACATTGACCTGCTGCTTCTCCTTGATGCAACGACTACTCTTGACAACTGCTCTGCAAAATCTATAGCCCTTCAGTTGATCCCCCCATTCGGGCCATCGAGTGGGGTTCTTACATCAAACAACTTCCCCAACTTTCTTCAACAAAGTTATCTTGTGCACCAGTGAGTAACACAATCGCAAGCGCAACTAATTAGTTTCTACCATTTGTAGAACTTCTGTTTCTAGATATTGACGCTGGTATGCTTCATATTATAGTACTTCATATTAAAGCCACAAGGACGAGTGTAAGTTCTTAAAAAATGTAAAATGCTTCACAAACAAATAGCAAAGTATTAAAACTAAGCCCCATCAGAACGAACACGGGAAAATAAGGCCAAAACTATGCTAGCAGACTTCTAGTAGTTTTAACCAAATTTTATGAAATATATTTGTGTTTCAATGCTAATATCATGCAATGGTCAAAACACAAGGGAATATTATTAACATCCGATTCTTTCAGAGCCATCTGTGCTGCTAGCCCGGATGTAATATCTCCCATCAGTAACCTTTGATTGAAAGAATTGCAAACGCTACCCTGTCCGCTGTCCAAAATCTACATCCTATAAAAGCATCATATAGCGGCCCTCGGTTATGTGCCCAACAGGGGTGCAGCCAGGAATTTTGTTCGGGAGGGGCCAGTCACTGACGTCGTCAGATTTCAAACTTTAGCAATTTTGCACAAAGATCATTTTGATGTCACTGGTCAATTTCTGATCTATTACAACAGGATATGACGTCAAATATCTTCTACCAGTCGGTATCGATAAATTTTAACAAAGACAAAAAAACGTTTGCTTTCGCAGTGATCATTATCAAGCAGTTGTTAACCAAACAGTTTTCAATGAACATTCAGAGTAGCGGAAAGCGAAGCGCCGTGTAATGTTGTCCTCGAGAATACCATTGATTCTGCCTATTGAAAAAGTCAAAATCAACTAAAAGTATGTGAGTGGATTCATAGGAACAAATCAGAGGATGCCAATAGCCAAGTTTTGACTTTACAAAATGCCTGCGAGCACATTTAAAAGATAAAATTCAGTCTGCGTTTCTTTTTGAACAACTCGTGGATAACCATCTCAGGATCAACGTCACATCACGATTATTCGTCAAAAAAGCCGATCTATCAGACGGTTTTGCCCAGGCCCGTAACCAGCTTGGGACACCAGGTGGGGCGAAGAGTTTTCCGAGAGGGGCCCAAAGTTTTAAGTTAGCCTATTTCCATTCAGGCCCGTAACCAGCTTGGGACACCAGGGGTGGGGATGAGTTTTCTGAGAGGGGCCCAAATTTTTCAAACTATGTCCAATAGTTTTCAACTACGCCCAACAGATTTTCCAGGAGGGGCGAAAAAGTTTTCAGGGGAGGATTCGCCCCCCTTCCCCCCTGGTTACGGGCCTGTGTCCAATAGTTTTAAAGTATGTCCAACACATTTTTACAGGGGACCGAAAATTTTTCTAGATAGTTACGGGCCTGGTTTTGCCCCATAGTGCTGCGTAGATAGTCTAGCCCACTGTTGAAGTGTTGTTGCTGTTGTGACTGTCAACGTTGCAAATAAGTGCCACAGTATGTGAATGTTTGAGAAAATACACAATTGGAGTGTCTCTTTAAGGTTTCACTCGCAGCTCAGAGTTTGGGTTACTGACTCAGGGGCTATGAGAGGGGGTCCAGCAGGAACATTGTTCCGGGACCCGGCAGCTACGGAGGGACATGAGACAGAAGGACAGGCCCATAACCAGTTTGAGACACCAAGGGACGAAGAGTTTTCTGAGAGGGGCACAATTTTTTTAGCTATGTGCAATAGTCTTTGACTTTGTCCAGAACATTTTTCCAGGAGGACAAAATTTTTCTAGGGGTCTTCGCCCCCTACTACCCCCTATTTACGGGCCTGCTGAAGGAACGATTGAGTGTTTGTTACTAACACACTCGGAATAATGTAGCAAAATTAATCCCGCCAGGTGATAAAACTGGTTTGGCCTAAAGGATTTGGTAAGAAGTGTGATGTATTTTAATGTGAATTGCTGGCAGTGCATTTTCCTGATACGATGTATTGATAATATGATTATTATCAGTAATTATTGTTGAACTTGAAGGTTTGCCTACTTTGTCGAATTTAAGACATTTACGATTACTGTCCCAGTGTGTCCATTTAACTGAATATTCCTTTACGTCTTTCATTTTTAAACACTTTCAAACAAATCTTTATTAAAAACTCCCTCTAATAAACCAAGAGTTTTAAACTAAGAGATACTTCAAATGAAATTTGATTGGAAACATGCCAGTTCACAATACAATATAATCTAACAGCAGTAGCCCTCGAATGTTGCACATATGTGTAAGATAATAACTGAAAAGTTTCAAATGAACAAGTAACTGCTGTGCAGGACGCAAGTGCTTATAGCGCACCGCGAAGGTGTGATGTGCATTTTGATGATTGTTAAACTTGCGCCGGAAGCTGATACAAGGTTGAATGGAATGTAAGTTTACGATTAGCGGACATACCCAGAAATGTGAAGATTTCGAAACATACAGGAGAAAGTAACCACTTACAGTATTTCGATAATGCTTTAAAGCAGTGGTCGCCGCCTAGTGGCCCGTGTGGCTTGTGTGAATTATTTCCAAATGTTTGTTTTAGCTTGAGAATATTCTTGACAATTCCACCTACAGCAGTATCTGTTGAAAGATTTTTCAGCAAGCTTAAACTCGTAAAAAATTATTTGCGGTCTACTATGTCACAAACTCAACTTGTTCACCTAGCAAGATTAAACATTGAGTCTAGCATTGCCAGACAAGTTGATTTTGATTAGTGTTATTAGAAATTTTGCGAATAAGAATACTAGAAAATCGCTTATATAACAGTCAAATGATTTTTTTCTAAGTTTTTCCTTGATTAGATTCGACTATGAACACTTGAAAGTCATGTTTAAAAAAATGGTAATACGGTCACATTCCTTGAGTACCGTTATGTTTTAACGTAATGTTTCATATGATCAATTAACGAGCACTTCCTGTTGAAGTATGATGCACGTTAATTAGCCTCAATTATTATTTATTTCAAAATAATTTTGCAAGTCTTAAGGGCCCCAAATGGGTTTTGTTCCGCCTAAAAAAATTCTCTTGGAGGCCCTATACTGGCTCACTGCACCACGTAAATATCCATCTGTCATGCTCTCAAGACAAACGAAGAAGAGTCAACACCAGCTTTCACACGAAATCACCATGGCTGTTTGGTGGCTGGTAATGGTTTGCCTGCTAATGTTTTTTATATTTGCTCTCTGAAACTGTAATAACATGTGATATTAACAAAGTTTGTGTGCTGCGCTGACAGTGACTTGCTGTACATTTCAAAATTGAGACCCTTCCACCTAGCTTCGCATACCAACTAGCCACAATGGCAACCGTACTGTGAGAATCATTGCGTTGTTGCATAACACTCCATTGCGTGGTGCGCTTGGGGTTGACCATGTCTTGACCAAGTATGTTACTATTTGGTTCGGCAATACTTCATGCAATAATCCTCTCAAAAATGCCTCATCTGAATTTGTACTTCTTTGCAAGAAAGCTGCGCCCTTGCATTTCATTCAGGCTACATCTCAGCTCGTGTTGTCCGAATTAATTTGCAACTTTGCTGACAAAGTTGCATGCTTTAGTCGCATAGTTTCGCATCCAATCACAAAAAAGTCACGTTAAACCTTGGTCAGTGAGAGAACACGACACTACATGAGTCCGACTGTTTCTTCCGTTTGTTTTCGAACAGTTGAGATTGATACAAAACACCAGCGAAAAATCTTAAGAAGTTTTTCGGGGGGGGTCATGGCCTCTTCGGCCTCATTCTGGCTGCGCCTCTGGTTCCCATTTCGAGAAATTAGAATGATACGCAGTAGTTATCAACTAAGATTCTGTTGCATCGGAAATAGGATAAATAAAGTTTTATTATACTTGCTTTGTGCTTACTTCCGGAGTGTCACGAGTGGTCTGAGGCACCCATCCCCAAATAGTGTAACTCCTTAAATATCGTGCTTGTTGTTCCTACGTCATCGCGAGAACACTGCAAGAAATCAAGGCTGGGAGGAAATGAAAAGGGCTCGAAGTTTGGACAGCGCTGTAGTCAAGTGTTGAAGGTAACATCATGATGCAGAGGTGATTTGAATGTGAATGGTTAACGCCAACCAATAAGAATGCAATTTATCCACAGAAGTTTAACCTTGTCGCATTCCCAGTTTTTTTCCTGTGTCTTGACAAACTAATGACGCCATGCGTAAAATCATTTGAACATACAATATGCTTATAGAGGGGCATGTGACTCATCAGTGCATCAGCGAAAACTTTTGAACTGCTTTACCCACGTGACATGGAGCAAGTTTCCAGTATTTTTTGTGGGAAAGCATGCCTTGTTCAATAATTCCATGATTGATGAAAATGCATAACATACGTGAATCGTTCGAAAAAAGCTATTGCGGCCAAGTTCCGGGTTATAACCAGCACAGTTTCTTGCACATATCTGTTGCAACCAGGTTGGTAAATTTCATGTGCGTTAATGGTTTCGAGTAACAATACGAGCGACAGACAGCAATGCCTGTAATCAAAAAATAGTAGTTGTTATTACCAGTGCTGACAAAAACTGAGTGAAGGTTGTAGTAAAACAAGCACATATTTTGCTGAAGTCAAAGTAGTTGAGAACTTTTTGAGAGGATTATCACAGTGAAAAACGACATAACCGTTGATCTTTTAGTGGCATATGGAACTTTATTTTCCCCTTAAAATACCTAGAACACACCCGACCAGACCACTGCCAACTACAAGAGAAATGTTGAAATATATACATGCGGGAGCACGTACAACACACTACTTTGCAGAAAACCTCACTGACAAGTGCCAACAAGATTTTGTTATATCCTTTCGGCACTGTTTAGATGTGAAGGTATTTGAGGTCAGGTATTTCCTGGCCAGGTATTTTCCAACTTAAATTATCACTTTCTCTTACTGGTTTGAAAACTGGTCTCAAGCGGTTAAGTGTTGCTTTGCTTGGATTTTGCTCTGTTTCCCCATGCTGACATTTTTTTAGCAATTCATTTGAATGGATGGTACGATTTTTATTTATTCGTGCTCTTGTTAGGCACAAGTCACCTTCCCCTGATCAATATTTATAACCTTGCAATTTTTTGATCACTGCAAGCTGTAATCTGCTGTGCTTTGTCAGCAGTCAACTCCATTCTTTGCATTTACTGTGGTGGTGGTCTGGTCTTTGAAACCTTCGTTTCTAGGCCCACAGGGTTAGTCAAGGAGGCCAACATTACAGACATTTGTTGTGCTCCGAAATTGAAAGCAGCTTGGTGGGAATGCTTTTCTTCTGGTGTCTTCCATTGATTAAAATTCCTCTCAGGCAACTGGATTTCCTTACTTCAGCTTTTTCATTGTTGCAAATTACTTTTGCAATGGTGGGAAAATTGCGAATCGCCGACATGTTTTGTGTGTCTCTTCTGACTGAGTAGCAATATCTCAAACTGATAGCGAGTTGTCGCTTCATATTTAATGTTTGTTTCATTTATCAATATGTTTACATGAGTTCGTAAGGTTAGGTACCAGGAAGTTTACGCGATTTAATAACAAAAGCGGTGAACCTAAAGCTCAAGTTAGGCTATTTTAGTTTCCAGAACAAAATTACTATAAAATATTTCAAAGAGGCATATTGTCAAACACATTCTGTTATTTTCCCAATGTCAGATTGAGAAAGATTGCTTTTAACGAAGAGGCAAGTAGACCACAAAGTGGAAGAATACAAAAATAAATTGCAGGACACTCGAGGGGTTCCAACCACATTTAACCATTTGCATGAGTTAAAACCATGCTTTGCATTCCTGGTAATCAGGGTTGCAGAGTCGGAGGTAAAATATCCGACTCCGACTTCGACCTTTCCAAAATTTCCGACTCCGACTGCTTAACACAAAGGGAATGAAATTTGGCTCTTAAAATCAATGGAAATCGTGGTGTACAGCAAGAAATCTGTTTCAACAAATGTTTTAAAGAAATTGTGCCATTTTAACAGGAAATCGTAATTTAAGAGTGTGATGTAAAAAATAATCTAATTGGATATCCGGAGTCCGAGTCGGACAAAAAAATCCGACTCCGGCTCCGACTCCAACTCCTAGTGTTGTTACGAATCCGACTCTGACTCCACCCAAAAACCTCCGACTGCTTACGACTCTGACTGGCTCCGACTCCGCAATCCATCCAGAGTTAATGTAATCGGTAATGGCTGTCCAGTTCATCAACCGTTTGCCACAAACCTGTCTGCTGTAGAAATGCAACTGACTGAAATGTAAGAAGATCTGGCTTTAAAAAATTTCAGCCAATGCGACTCTACAGTTCTGGTGAAAGCAAATATCCAGAACGACTCATTTCTGTATTTAGCACGACATATTGCTATGAATGTTTATTCTCTGTAATGAATGTCGTAAAATCCCCAACCTCATTACGCTGTATGTTTCGCCTTGGCCACAGCCCTTTAAACATAAATATGAAGTGCTTTCGACAGTGTAGCTGTGGGTATACAGAAACGCTCGAACACCTTCTCTTGCAATACAATTTGCCCTTGCACCATCGAAATTTACTTCTTCTAACACTAAAAAATACCTTGCTTAATGAAAAAAGTTATAATCAGCCACAATATTCTACTATCACCTATAAAACTTTAATCCACACTCTCCTGTTTGCCACGCGGAATTATCGTATAAACCAACAGTATAGTCATCTTCACACAGGGCCCGATCCGGGGGGGGGGCGTAATGAGACTTGACTACCAGCTATTACTGAAATCGCCTCCCCCTCCTTAAACTTACTGGCTGGATCCGCCCCTGTCTTCACAGCACTATCTCGATTTCCGAAGAAAAGTAGGCGCTTTAAATCCCTTATTTACCAATGTTGACTCGTCCTCTTTCTTGTGCATCCTGTTATATTACTTGCCTTACCGCCTCGTGACTGGTTCCTTTTTTGTTCGTTTGCTGCCATTGATCTTGTTTGTTCGTTTGCAACCCAATGCCGGATCGGGGCAGTGCGGGGTCCGTAGCATATTAAAAGCGCGGAGCCCCAAGTTAAAAATACACTTTAACAAGTAAACAAATGTTAAGTCACAAATTTTGTGGGCATCCAGGTGACTACCGTTAGGCATGCTGAATTTCGTAAGCACGAAAAACCTGGTCATTATGGGCTACATATGTTTCTACCAAAAATGTATATACGTATCCCTTTTACCAAGAAGGAATACATTCAGGGACGCAACCAGCTCTTCATTTCGGGAGGGGGCAATTTTTATGAACTTTCATTCGATGACGCCATCGTGTTTACTCAACCGTAATACAACTTTTTCGCAAGCGGTCGCAGATAAAGTTCTCTTCGCAACATTTCCGAAAATGAGAACTTTTTATTTTTAATCAGGCCCGTAACTAGGGGGTGCAGGTATGGGCGCAATTTTGTTGTAAAATGGTGGGAGGACGGCTTGGTGCGAAATCAATATATTCATCGGGTCGATTCAGAAGCACAGTTTTATAAATGCAGGTTCCCAATCTTGTTTTTTAGAGATGTTTTGAAAGCAACACTAATCACGCTTTGTCCTTACATATGATTTACAAAATAATATATTTAAATTTGTTACTGGAAACCCTCTACATATATTTCAGCAACATGATCAGCATTCCAAACCTTTACAAACGTACAGCGTGACCACACAAAGCGGCATCTGCTCTTACAAGTAAAAATCATGAACTTAGCAATAAGTAATGTCAACATTCAAGATTAGCCGACAATTAGATGCTGATAAGCTATTAAATTGACACTTCTGCCAATCAAAAGAATAGCCTGTCTCCACACATACAAAATAATAATTCTGCTAGACTTCATGAACAGCAAATCTGCCCATCCTGAATCTCCACAATAGTGCTGCTTTTCATCTTCGGCAAACACTTCGCAGAGATTTTCCTGAAAATGTAACTTTATAATATTTACATTATAAACTTGCACCTTTAAATTTTGCTCTGTTTTCTGAATGCGTGACAGCCAACGTTAGAGCAAAACCAGTTGCATTTTGCACGAAATAAATCATTGCTGTACTGTGATCTCTCACATGTGCAGCTGTTAAACTCTTATTGTCTCAAGATAACACACAGGGTAAAATGTCGGACAGATGCAGTTAAACAATCTTTCGCGTTCTCTAGAAAATCATTTTATTGAAGCTAATATTTATAAAAATATCAGAACCAGTTATACCACACCAAACTCTGTTTCAACATCAGCTTGGCTATGTGCAATATCTGACATGAAAAACCAGTGACGTAACTGACGTGGGGGAGGGACGAGCCGCCTCCCTTGGCACGCTAAATGTAAAAACTAGGCCCCTTTTAGCTGACATTTTGATATGTAGTATTATTTTGCTTTTCAGTAGGTTGTTTTTGTGCGCTTTTCGGTGTCCTTTGCTTTTAAGCTAGTATAGACTTCCACGACTTCCGGATTCACTATCATTTCTTAACTTTTTTTCGGAGTGTTGGCAAGTGCCATCCGTACGGTAGCCAGTGGGCCACCTTTAGCTAAGTTTTGCCCCCTTGGCCTGATGAGAAGCTCTTCACATAAAATGTGACAAATGTCACTTTTATTTTGAAACCTCTTCAAATACAAAACATAAAGAAAAAATGTGGGGGTTACATGGTATATTATATCCCCACCGTCTAAAAAGAGTGGTGGGACACGTCCCCCATGTCCCCCACCTAAATGCGCCCATGGGTGCAGGAGGTCTCAGGGGGCGAAGCACCCCTAAAATTCTTTTCGCGCCCTTGGAAATATGTGTTGGACATAGCTTAAAAATTTGAACCCTCCCTGACAACTCTTCGCCCCTTCTGGTGTCCCAAGCTGGTTCCGCCTGATTTTAATCAAGATGAACACTGAACGATCATAACAGAGTAAAAATTAATTAGTCGCCTAATACAAACGCCTGGTTCTGTGTTCAACTAGTGCAGTCATGGCTTTAGCGTGGCAGACATATATGCTACTAGTAAACCCTTTCGTCTTGTTTTAGAAATTTCATCAAATCGTTTATCAAGATTGAAACTTTAGTTGGGTATATTTGCTGTGAGATAATTTCTGCAGACGATATTGCGACTGGTGAAGCTGCCAGAATGTCAGATACAAGAGACTGGACTGAATGTCAGGATATATTTAATCACTGATGGTATTGGTTTAATGGTAGATACGAGACTTCCAACTGAAATACTCTTAAAAGGAATGCAACTTTACGAATGGTTGGGCCAGGCTCGCCACCAGTTGTGGTTGGGCCTAGCCACTTTTGCTATGACTACCTAAACACCTACTGTAATAACTCTGAGGCTATTGTGAAATTTCGAATTTCCCTTGCAACGTTAGAGCTTGGCTGTGAAACTCCAGCAACGGTTAAGCACTGAACATAAAATGCAAAAATGCTTAAATAGTAGCCTACACTAACCCCAGGTAAACGTAAAGCTAACACAACGTGAACATACGAGTGTGATGCTTCTGTCACTAGGCATAGTCTACTGGGTGCAAACTTTGCTCCACTGGTGTGATAGCAATGCAGTATTTATTGTTGACGTTTCAAGAGTGCATGCAAACTCTCTTCTTCAGAAAATGACAAGGAACAAAATCAAAGCGTACACACACTGCATTTCTGAAAATTTTCAGTAGTACACGAACAAAAGGATAAAAAATGCTTTAGAAATAGGCCACCAACATTATAAACCAACTCCCAATTCCAACATATTTGTGGTTAAATACCAATCATTTACGAAATTTTTGATCAGATGGGCTGTCTCAAACTATATCTTGTGAGGAGATAAATAAGACAAAGACAAATTCCAGTAAGACTTTTCTTAAAAATTATTAGAATATAAAATTTCAACTTTATTATTGGAAAGTTTCCGCAAATGCCAAAATTGCTATGCAATGTTTTGAAAATTTCGGGGGGGGGAAATGCCCCAAATGCTCCTTCTGGTTGCGCGCCTGAATAAATTACTGTGCAGCTCACAAGAGGCCTACAGTACAGAGACAGTAACTAATGCTTCCAGCCTCATCACAATATTTTATCATTGCCATATCTGCAGACAGTGTAGTTTCAGTATGTGTCGATGTCGATTGTCAAAAGCAGCAAACCTGCGGCTTAAGATTCCATTTTCACGATATTGCCATAGCGCATTTGTTTATGATACTGGCAGTGTCTATTTCACATACACGTTCATGCTCTGTATACTCTTTAGAATCAGACCGTTCAGCTTGTTTTCTCTAATGGTCTTTCATTGTTCATTCTACCATCTTAAGTTTAAACAACGACGGTTCTCCACTGCAGTTGGTCACTATGAGAGATAAATAAGTGCATAAATCAATGCCCACATTTGCAAAAGATATATAATCATGGTCGGATATCAAGGGAGGCGAAAGAGGCTATCACCTCGCACATTTTTTTTCAGAGATGCCGTGAAGAGCCCCTTTTGAGAGTTTCGCGCTTAGTTTTTGCATTGATTTGTTAAAAAGCTTGTGGACCACTCTAGAGCCACATTTAACTCTGAAGCCAATTATATGTTTGTCAAAATAAAGCAAACGTTTTGTGCAAATATGCCAAAAGTGTCCCCTCAACAGCTTGAATGTGTAGACAAAGAACAATTTAAAACCAAATGACTTCAAACAATTTACAATGCAAAATGCACTTCCATGCAGAAGCAAGTTCTCGGACAAAATGAAAAAGTTACCTTGGTTTTAGCGAATAAAGTTTCTGTATAACATGTATGAAATATAGGGTCCCCTTTATGAGAGTGTTCGTCGGGCACCTTAATCCTAACGCCCACCCTTTCATATATGAAGAAAAATTTTCACACAAAGGACCACGGGGCCCGTAGCAATTGTTGCATTTGCACCTATTGTTAATCCGGCACTGTTGCAACTGTTTATATTGTTTATTCGTTTGCTCCCGCTTATTTTGTGTCCACTAACTCGATTAGACAAGAGGCATCAATCAGGCCTCGGCCTGTCGCCAATTGTCTTCAAATAAATTCGTCGCATTGCATGCGATCCAGTCAAAGGTCGTAAAATCAAATATCTTGCAACCCTAACTAATGAACACTTTGCAAATTTATTCGCCAGTTTTAACAACGTGTCGTCCAGGTTTTAGGAGACTAGAAAATCAAACAAAAGCCAAGTATTGATAAATAATGCGTTTGTTGTGTTTCAATTGCTGTCTGGTCATTTTATGTAAAACTTGCATTCTTTACTGTATTTGTATTGACACTACAGACTGATTGTGCGGATCGCTGGTGTTTTTGGTTTTCTGCAAATGACTCTTCGGTTGAACAAGTTTGCCACCCTCATACTGTCTTTTAATTGAAGGGGTTTGCATCAAAAATTTTGTGATGTTGATTGCTACGGGGAGTTCCCCATTTTGTAAATTTCAAAAAGAATGTTTAGATTTTTGTTTTGCATTATGCTGTATATGAAAGAGTGCCAATTTATTTCTTATTCTCGCTTGCTCTCGTACCAACTGTAATTTCCTGCTCGGTAGCCCTGCAGCACGTCAGCACCTTTGGCTTATGAACATTTTACTTCACAGTTCTCATCGTAAATATTTTTGTTTTCATCAGACTCTTGCCGTACGCTAGTCTGAAGATTTGTTCGCTCATAACATTACATGCTTTTTTACCGTTGCAAGGGATGATAGCCGTTTTGTGCTACAGGCAATACCGCTTACTTTTTAAACGCACTTCTTTCGAGCACCTGGAATTCCTTGCTGTATCAGCTGTCAGCTGATACACAACTTTGCATTTATTACTATTGCGTTTATGGGGTATAGCATACATGCTTTCTGTTTTTTTAACAACAGGCGCTCAGCGAAGGTTTAAACTATCTCCTCTGTAGAATCCACCTTTTTCTACCCATTTACATTTTATTAGAAACCTGCAGGCTCTGCACAACTTCACATCATTCTTTTCTGCAGCACTTAGCTTCCTTACCTGAAACAGTAGCCTAATACAAAAATCGCTGATTCTACCATCTTTCAATTAAAACTTAGTTAACTTAACCCACAGACAACCTGGACAACTTTGAATTTTATCTGTACAGCATTCTCGCTTCCTGGAGGACAGTTAGTTTTGACCGAACTCGCGTGGCAGTAATGTTGCAATCGGATATGTGTGACCCGTCTGATAATTCTACGCATCTCCAACTCATGACACTTTCAGATGTGTATGATCAAAATTCGGTAAGTTAAATTTGTATTATTACATCGCTATGCACTTTGTACCTACTGTTTGATGTTTGGTGGACCTCTTCAGAAAAGATCAAGCTAGATTTTCTATAAATTACTTTAAAAGCGTTTCAAAATGAACTGAAAGATTTTAAGGTGTTCTAACTTTTGGTTTGCATGTTAAGCTTGAATTTAACTTGAATGGCTGAAAAAGTATTGTTAACGTTCCCTTGGGTTCTAATGATGGGTTCAAAAACAATGAATGAACGGTTGAGACGTATCTCCAAGCTTAGGGAGAAAACCAAAGAAACTAGGGACAGCTGCCTGTAGACCCAAAACAAGACATTTTCAGTTGGGGGCACCAACGGAAACCCCAAACCCCCATTGACGAAGACCCTAATTGAGACTGAAGTGGAGTCGACACGTGCGTAATAGCAATATGCTCCCCAAGAAGGAACGCCATAACTGGAGAAGCGAAATTAGAATTTGTTAATTTCCTATCATTTAGATCAGAGAATGGGCGAACTTTTCAGTGCATGTACCGAATCCACAAATTTGTATGGGACCCTGCTAGGACTGGTTTGGGGACTTGTGCTGTTCAGCGCAAAAAGATTTGGCGAAATCCAGTAACTTTCTAAAGTGGCAGTCTTTTTTAATTTAGTTCAAGATTTTTTTTGTACGCAGCTAAAAAATTCGTTGTCCTACACATGCGGCTCGGATCACCGCTTCACACAACTCTACTGCGCGAAAGTTGGCCTCAAAGTTGGAAACAGACCTGACAAGCCTGATGTCATCATACAATTTATACCTGACGTTACAAAACTCTTTCTCCACCAACTTGGTGAGTTTAAAAAAATCACTTGATAAAACGTATCAAATGGAAGAAGTCCTTTCTGGACAAAGAATCCATCAGACATCTTGATGCTAATTAGAGTGTTTCTGAAATATCTCAGAACTACACTTTTTTTGTCCTGAACTATAGATAAAGTTGCACTTTAAAATTAACTTGTCTGTTGAAAAGCATGAAATGTATTGTGCAGATTATGTGTTGCATTTGTAGGTATATACTACATTGTATATTCCTTAGAGCAGGGGTCGGCAAACACCGGGCCGCGGGCCAGTGCCGGTTTGTGAAGAAATTGTTGCCAGGCCGTGCGGAACCACGGACAAATTAGTCCAAAAGAGACTGGAACGACTGACATAAGGAACACCTTGCGGGCACCATCGGCAACCATAATCCTTGCAGCATAAGGTGTAGGAGCAGGCAATTTTTGGCGGTGCGAAAGAGTTTTGCTCGAATTTCCTCAAACTTGCCCGAAACGTTTTCGGGCTACTCTTTATATGAGTATTTCCTCCCTCACAGATCATTTATGGGATGACCTCCAAGAAAGGTCTTCATGTGATTCTCTCCACGTTGGGCGCCAATTTTTAAAAATCAAACAACGTTGGGCACCATTTTTATGTGTAAATTCAGGTAGTTTGCCCAGAATTTCAGGTCTTTTGCGAACGTTTTCATAGATTTTGCCCAGATTTTTAAGGATTTTGCCCGGTTTTCAGGGATTTTGCCTGGATTTTTGACAAATCAAAACTTTTGGGAGTGCGTTTTCACCCCCTGCACCCCGCCTCCTACACCACTGCCTTGCAGGTCGGAGCATCTTACTGGGGCAAAGCAAGCCCAGATCTCTCACTGAATCAGTGCCATGATGACTTACGAGTTGTAATACATTTGCATGTGCCAAAGATTCATTATTTTATTGAGGGCCAGACCGCAAAATATTGCCAGGTTGAAACCGGTACGCAGTGAAAAAAGTTGCCGACCCCTGCCTTGGTTGAAAAAAAAAAAACTGTACAACTGGTACAACAGCTTACCTTACCCGAACGGCCCTTACTCAAAGTATGGTTTAAAGCAATCAGGAACCAACCACTAAAGTGTTTCAAATTTAATTAAAGGAAAAGATCTGGTGACGACATGCAAAAACCCACTTTACAAAAATCGCCGAACATAGGTTTTAAGTGTGTTTCTATTTTCAACACCAGTTTCGTTTGATTCACTCATGCTGTTAAAATATTTTATCTCGTGTTTGGGTACGACGACTTATTTCACTCTTACGGGCCTATGAACGAATTCCATGCCTGGAACCAATGACCCCTCAATTTTACTGGCGCTCACCTTGAAACGGTTCTATAGCGCACTTGTTGGGTGACAGAATATTAAATCAAAAAAGGATCGATAGCGTAGGGACAAAACCTTCCTAAGTTGTGGCTCTGCTCTGTGGCTCTGTAGAGTGCGGCTTTTGGCTGTGTGCTACATTAATGTTACGTTGTACGTGAGTTTGCCCATCCCTAGCTATTTGGCAGCGAATTTAGTGCTTGTTGGCTGTATTCTGTACACGTGGTTTTTTGGTCTCGGTTGAGGCCTTGCAAACCGAGTGCTTTAGACTTAACTATAGCTAATACATGGGTCCGGTTTAGCAGTCAAGTCAGGGGAGACACTCATAATTCTCAGATTACTTAGTCCCCCCAAGCTTCTGTCCTGTATTTAAATACCGAAATACTTTGCAAGATATCACTAATGAAAGTTTTGTATGAATCCTTATTATTTCACTAAATTACGTATACAAGAAACAGAGTGACTTACCAATAATGCAACGATCAGTACATGAATCAACTTCTCCAATTCTCAATACAATTCCACAGGAACGCAAGGAAAGCCCAAACCAGCCACAGTTTGATAAACATTTCAGTCTAAACGAAGTACTAAAACTGACTGACTTCTCAGTGCGTCTATGGTTTTTATGTATAGTGTCAGTCATTTACTGTCCCGCCTTTCGAGGCTTCGTTTTTCTTACAGGATGTTATGACGTGATGTGTATCTTCTTCAACTATTTCCTAAGGTAACGCTTTAGACTGGGTTAATTTGAGATGATAGCAATTTGCACCATATGAAACAAAGCGACAGAGCTTCGCCGTCTTTTGGTTTTACGGGGCAGAGCGTCAGAGCTTCGCCCTTCTCTGGTTTTGCGACGCAGAGTGTCAGAGCGTCGCTTTGAGCTTATGTCACAGGGCAAAGTGACATAACTTCACCTTGAGTTCGTGTCACGGGGCAGACTGTCAGAGACTTACGTTGCAGTCAATGACCAGTCTCAAACGACTTGGAACGCTCGTCAAAGGATCAAGCCAAGCAATCAATTGCTTCACGACCCTGAGACTTCCAGTGGAGCACTACAAGAACTGGACAAGGCATCTGACTTTTGACGATACTAGTTCTTGCAGAGGGCGGCTCATTTGGACAAGCCAAACAGCATCTCTCCTGGACAAGTCACTTTTTAAAGAACTCACGCTGCCATAAGAGATCGGGATACCCCGACGACCAGAGCAACACTTACAATGCAACACCCGAGCCTGGCTACATTGTAAGGCAGAGCCTTGGAAGTTTTATCTCCGACAGCTGACCGAGGGGGGGCAGACTGCCAGAGAGAGAACCTAGTCAATTGGTGTTAGACCAACTTCTGAATCAGGCTTGTAAAGCTGTCCCTATTCATACCCAATTCTGACCTATCTCATTAAGTTGGGATTGACGTACATCCGTTGTCTAGGCAACGGATTCAACTCAGAACGTGATTGGTACAAGCTTTCACTGAGCATTTCCGGTCATGTCTGCTTAGTCATTTTAGTCTATCAGTCTCGTTTGTCAGTCGATCCAGCAGGTCGCATTTACTTCCGGCGTTCTTCGCAATTCTTGGTCTCCGGGTTTCCTTAGTTAAATTCACTGTATTTTCATCTTTTCTTTCATTGTGAACCTTGGCTTATTGTTGACATTCTTCATGCTTCATTGTTTTCGAATTTCTTTGATTGAAATCGCTGTATTTTCAGCCTTTCAGTAGCTGTACAGCAGCCTTCCAGTAACTGCACAATCTAGCAGTTGTTTGGTAGTTTACTACTTTAGTCTCAAGCTTGTTTTTCAAGTTCTGTTGTTGTGACTTTAAGTTCTTTGACATGTAGAGAACAATGTAATTGTTCTGCTACAATTCCCCGCTTAGCTCCTGCATTCTCCGTGTAGCCTATTTGTTTGTTTGAGTAAATTGCTATTGTTCCACTGATCACGAGGTGTGGACAGCGGTTCAGGTTTAATAAGACAGAGTTGCGGTTGGGTGCTGAGTTTGAGTTCTGCCGCTATTTCGTTAGCTACGTCTAGCTGGGTTTTTCCTAGCGTGACCAGGCACCAGTCCAGTATAGTCTCGAGCAGGGCCACCATCTGCGAACCCATTAACATGCTCGATCCTTCTTCACGTCAGTGATCTGACATTAGGCTTTACGGTTTGTAGTCCTTGTTGTCGGACTCGCCTTTAAGTTTGCTGTCCTAGATTTGGACTTTGTGATTGTTACAGATAATAGTACTGTGAAAAAAGGATTCACTTTAAACTTTTGCCGACGAAACATTCCTTCTGCAGCATCTGTGGCATTTGCATGTGGTCGAGTCACAAGCCTTCAAATTCGACTCATTAAAAATCTGTTAAAATGTGTCTCGGGTGAATTCATTGCATTATCATACACAACGTAAATCAAGCCAAGTCAAGCTATAAAAATCCCTGACTCGAGTCAATTGCTGCAATCACCAGGGACGCCGGAGCAGCGGTAGAGCAGGGAGGGCAGTAAAAGAGTTGAGGGTGATGGAAACTTGTACAAAGCAAAAAAATCTTTGTCAATCATGCTTGTTTCTGTTCAACAACAATGTTGACCTCAAAAATAATAACAAAAATTATAGAAAACCATTCTGATTTTTCTGGGTGCGCGAATAGCTGCAATAAATTTGTTTCAAGTTGATCTTTATAAACTATAAAATTACGTATGGTACTGTTATGAAAAGGTACCTCCGCCCCCGTTGCCCACCTATTAATGGGAAGAGGGAGGGGTAATGCCCCATCATTTCCCCCACTCTCCGGCGTCTCTGGCAGTCACCCAATTACTGATAAGTACTGTAGGCTACATGGCTAAGAGTTAGATTGAAAGTACAGTAATGTTGAGAGTTGGTAGAAGTCATGAATGTGGAAATCGAGTTTGGATCAGCCTATCTCGGAATGGAATCACAAATTGCAAGATTCTCTATTTCACATATGACTCGACGCAGCGCCAGAATTAAGGGGGTTGGGCAAGGGGCTCCCCACCATGATCATATGTTTAGACAGGTGTACGACTTGTGCGTGCCACTTAGTCATTTTTAGTAGCGAGAAAAGTTTGTAGAGGCTATTAAATTATCGGTTGTCCAAACGGCAGTATTTCACTTGTATATTATTTAATATTGTGATGAAACAACTATTACACTTATTGTTTTCCTGAAAGTCGGCCAGGTATCTGAATCTAGTGAATGCAAGGTCAAGCCACATAGAACGCATTAGCTTACGTCTCTACTTGTTACTGGTGAATTGGAAATATTTTGGAAAAATCTCCTGGTGCCCCCCCCCCCTGGAAAAAACCCTTCCGAAAAAATCCATGCCACTGGCCACTGTACTGGGTCCACTAGCCAACACTCAGAAAAAAAACTTGAGAAATGATGGTGAATCCTGATGTGGATGGCTAAACTAAAACCCTAAATCATCGGAAAATAATCCGAAAAGCACACAAAGCAACAACCCACTGGAAACCAAAAGAATGCTAAAACCGAAATATAAGTTAAGTGGGAGACCGGTTTTTACATTTAGCTTGCCAAGGGACAATTCACCCCTGTGTCCCTGTCAGTTGTGCCACTGGGTATGATATATTGTATTTACATATAGTAAGCTGTCACTACTCAACTGCAACAAGATACGAGCTGGTGGCGTAGCTTAGTTTATGGGAGGGCCTGCAAGTTGTCTAATTACTCTGTTTTGGTTGAGTCAATTCTCGGCTGGAAAGGCGAGAACGCTTTCACATTCACCGTTACATAACAGTGGTAAATCTTTTTTCAATATCTCAGTGAGTTTGGCATTAGAACGCGGACTTCTGACTTCATTACAGGTAGCCTACTGTAATAGCTTTGCTGATGAACCGTAATACGATGGTCAGTGTATTGTACATAGCTTAGTGTAGTATTTTCTAGTAGTTGTAGCTAGTCAGTAATGCTAAAAAAATGAAAAAATTCGTCAGAAGTATCCCTTTTTTCAAAAAAGGACTAAATAATTTTGAAGCTGAGCACGCTCGCAACCAGGGAGGGGCATTTGCCCCCACCGAAATTTTCAAAACACTGCATAGCAATTTTGACATTTGCAGAAACTTTCAAAGAATAAAGATGAAATCTTATATTCTCATCATTTTTAAGAAGTTTTATCGGAAGTTTTCTTTGTCCTACTGGTAAATTTTCTCCTTACAAGATTTACCTTGAGGCAGGTTATCTGATCGAAAATTTCGTAAATGATTGGTATTTAACCACAAATATGCTGGAAGTGTCAAAGCTTGGGATATAGTTTGAAATGTTCATATTTCTAAGTCATTTTTTGTCTATTTGTTCGTGTACTATTTTTTCTTAGACAGGCCTCAATTTGCCCTCATGAAACTTTATAACATTAGGGCAGTGTGTTTCAATCGTGGTTCCGCGGAAACTTTGGGTTCCGCGAGTGACTGCCAGGGGTTCCACCGAAACAGACCGAAATTGCCTGGGACGAAATTCGCAACCACAGTTCTGTGCGGTTGTAATAATAAAGACACTTGGATCATTGTATTGCGTTCCATGAGCAACGCAAACATTTAAGGACGGTTCCGCTGCAGCAAAAAGATTGAAAAACACTGCATTAGGGTGCGGTTGAAACGTGCAAATTGCTGAAACTTTCAAATTGATAAGAGCAGTGGTGGGTTTAGGGTTGGGGGGCCCGAGGCAAGACTGAAAAGGGTTCCCTCTGATGACGTCATCATACTCAACCAACCGCGATAAGCACTTTGGAAAGCTTTGGGGCTGGATGAGTCAAGGCCGCCCTCATCTTGCATTGACACTAGTTGTTTGAAAAACGTGCAAAAGTAGGAAATAATTCATCATATACCTTATCGCAAACATTTCTACTGCAGCAAGTAGCCTACACAATTGATTTAAATCTGTGCTAAGAAAAAAAAAACGGTTCAAGTTATACTGGCTGAGAGCTGGCTAAAAATCTTTAACATCACCTACCAAGTCTACCTTAAACCAACCATTTACTAGTCAAGCTTCAAATAACCTGTGACGTCAAGCATAGGCTAAATTTAACCACCTAAAATACTTGAAATATCTCTAGAAAAAATGAGTACTCGTAATACTAAAAAAATCCATTTCTGCTACCTGATAAGAAGCATGAATGTAGCCTTGCTTTTTCCTTCTTTTTGCTGGTCCACTTGGATACTTTCTGTTCAACTGTGGCATTTCATAAAATTATCAACATACCAAATACTTCAATCCTTAAAAACCATCATTAGGTAGAAAAAATTATCATTTGGTATAAATATTTGCTCTTGTTTGGTAGGGTCTTTTCAGAACTTTTTGGAAGATATTTTAACCCACAATTTTTTTAGGTAAAGAAGTTGGTTTGAAGCTTTTCTTTATTTGCTTATTGGAGATGGTGGTGGGGCACCTTTGAAAGTATAGTACTTATACACATTACAGTGGCTGTTAGGGGTCCATTTGAAATGAAGGCACTTACATATTAAAGTTGGTGCTTGGCTCCCCATTGAAAGCATAGCACTCGCACATTACAGTTGCTGGCCCCTTTGCAAGCAAGGTACTTACATATTAAAGTTGCTGTTGGAGGCCCCTTTGAAAGTGCAGTACTTGCACATTAAAGTTGCTGTTGCGGGCCCCTTTGAAAGCAAGGTTCTTAGGTACTTACAAATTAAAATTGCTGTTGGGGGCCGCTTAGGAAGCAAGCCACTTACACATTGCAATTGCTGTTGGTGGCCCTTTGAAAGCATAGTATACTTGCACATTACAGTTGCTGTTGGTGGCCCCTTTGAAAGCAAGGTATTTGCACATTAAGGTTGCTGTTAGGGACCCCTTTGAAAGTGTAGTACTTGCATATCACATTTGCTGTTGGGGGCCCCTTTCAAAGCAAGGTACTCACACATTACAATTGCTGTTGGGGGCCTCTTTGAAAGCATAGTACTTGCATATGACAGTTGCTGTTGGGGCCCGTGTGAAAGCAAGGTACTTACACATCACAATTGCTGATGGTGCCCCTGTGAAAGCAAGGTGTTTACACATTACAGTTGCTGTTGAGGGCACCTTTGAAATCAGAGTACTTACACATTACAGTTCCTTTTAGGGGCCCCTTCAGTGAAGTTTAAAAGCCGAGTACTTTCACATTTCAGCGGCTGTTGGGGACCCCTTTGAAAGCAAAGTACGTGCACATTACAGTTTCTGTAGGGAGGGCCCTTTGAAAGTAAAGTAGATACTTATGATCTGCATTGTAGTACATTATATGAGTGGATGATAAGTTTTTCACCAAAAATAAGGAAAATTTATGTGCGTAACACCTCAAGAGGGGGCCCCCAAATAGGGGGGGCCGAGGCAAGTGCCTCGCTCGGCTCCCCTTAAACACACCACTGGATAAGAGAAATCTTGACATAACAGTTAGTGCCTCGTCAAACCGCTTGTTCTTCTACGACCTTTTGATCAGTATTTTTGTGAGAGGCAAAGGGGATCACCATTATTATCGTAGTACATTTCTTGAAAAAATGTTGTTTAGCTGCGTTTTCGCTTCGAAACCTGATAGTTTTTAACTAAATTTAGCGTGAGGACTGTTTCACATTTTAGTGTCTTTCTGGGTTGATCCCAGTACCACGGCTTGGGAAAAAGGTTTAGTAAAGTGTCATATGAGTGCTAGCCAAGTGTTGAACACACCTGCCTACTAGACCACTTTGGCTTCAAATGACGCTTTACAAGACCCTACTGTTTGCAACCAGTGCAAGCCCTGAAAGCTCATAGCCTTAAACGTGCTTGTAAAAACTTTCGCACAATTCATGGATGCCAGAAAAAGCCGTTTTGCCCCACACACCTGATTCGTTATGCGCCAAAGACGCAAGACACCTTACCCGTTTTGCCCGAAATGGTAGCATTCAAAGATCCCCTCACCCTTGACATAGGCTGTCACTCGAGTTTGGGATCTTCATTTGTGATAGAAATTCAAACATATGCCAGAAGAATAGGGCTAGAACGAATTTGCTAAAACTAGACGAAAATTAGGCAGGTTTACTACTGTTGTAGCCTATAAACACTGGCGTAACTGGAGGTTTGAGCCAGGAGGTGCAAAACGTACCTGAAGGGGGCCCACTGGCCACCGTAGGGGGCTCACTGGCCAACACACTCAAAAAAAGTTAAGAAATAGTAGTAAATCCGAATATAGTGGATGTCTATGCCAGCTGAAAAAACGAAAGCACCTCAAAAAACGCAAAAAACAACAAACAACTGAAAATCAAAGAATGCTAAATACCAAAAGTTCAGCTAAAGCGGGGCCCGTTTTTACGTTTAGCTTGCAAGGGAGGGTGGCTCGCCCACTTGCTCTCCGTCAATTACGTCACTGCCTATACATCTGTCACACTAAAGCCATGACTACACTAGTTGAGTACGGAACCAGGTGTTTGTACGAGGATACTAATTTTTACTCTGTCCTGATCGTTCGGTTTGCATCTTGATTAAAACTGAAAAGTTTTCATTTTCGGAAATGTTGCGAAGAGAACTTTCTTCTGTGTGTCAGGCTTATGCAGAATCGCATGGAAATATTTTCAACTGCAGCAAAACTGTTTGTATGACGTTTAAGGTTAAGAGTGCAAAAAGCACACTCACCCCATTACTGACAAATGTGTGGTAAAAATCTAAAATATGTTAACCGCTACAAATATCTGGGAGCTGTACTGAATACTGAGCTCTCAGATGACAAAGACATCCAGAGACAACTGCGATAAAAATAATGTGCAGCAAACAAGCTGCGAGCCTCTTTTTCCCGATGTTCAAGTGCAGTTAAAAATGTACTTTTCCATTCCTTTTGTACGCCCATGTAAGCATCACGAATATGATGGAATTTAGGAAAGTGATGCATGCAAATATTGAGTATGGCCTATAATTTTGTATGCAGAGCTCTATATAACCTTCCATGGAGAGCGAATGTTAGTAGTCATGACTCACAAGTAGGGCAAGTTTTAGCAACTTTTTTACAGCTTCCAATAGCTTCCTAAATATTCAGAATTTATGCAGCATGATGTTTTAAGCTAGTTCCAGGAATTTTATATTGCGACTTTTTGCAACTTTTTTCTTTTCTACATACAACTTTTTACTGCAACTTTTATTAAACATTGCGCAAAATGTAAAAGTGCGATTTAAAAAATATGCTTTAAAACTGTTTCAACACAGTTCTGTTCTCTTTGATGACCGATTCGAACTGAATAGTGACCTAAAAACAATTGCAGAAATGACCCGGCTAAATATCACTCCAGAACTGTAGGCCAAATTGTTAAATTGCCAAGCAACTTCATGCAGTGTGGAGCGAAGTTTTAGCATGCTACGCAAACTGTTAGCAAAATATCGCTATTTCTGGTTAGATAATGTCTGGAAATATTTAGCATTATTTGTAAATAAATCGCTTGATTAAATAACTGCCATTTAAAATGCTTGTGCATAAATGCAACTTTTCCTCCAACTTTTGTTAAAAATAAATGCAAATTTCTCACGATTTTATTGCAACAAAAACTTGCCCTACTCATCAGGTTCAATGTAACATTATTAAGAAAAAATATGTACTTGTTTCTCGAAAGATGCAGAAGGTCTAATAATGCATGGTTGCCTGTTTTGACCCAATCAGATTGTTTATATTCGTCCTTATGCTTTGAACACTACAACCGCATTTTACTTCGTGACTGAGTGCGCGAACATTGCAGTGTTTGCTCGTTTGAGGGTGTGCATGTCACAACGCATTCGTACTTTACCTGGCCTTAACCAGCTTACGGACTAGCGTCCCACTCTGCAGTAGTGTTGTACCAAGTGAACAAATAGTGTTAAGAATGCGTCTGTAAACCTGAGGCTCGGCCCTCAACGCCGTTACAAAATGTTCTTTTAAAGTAAGTTTCTGTAGCCCGGTGTCAAGCGAAATTTTTGACCTATTAATTTTTGTGAGTTATTTTGCTTCTCAGAGTAAATGAATAAAGTTTGGCGATTACTTTTTGATGTGTGTTGTGTAAATTAAAACTTTTTGGTTAGATGTCAGATATCCACAACAAGCTACAATACGGGAATAAGTAAAACCAGTGAAAAATATTGGACTTAATCTTAGACTTGAATTATTTTTCTTTTTCTAACTGTAACATAAACCCTAACCCGACACACTTACCTAAACACCACACCCTAAGCCCTAATCATCAGTTTTCTCAGCGGATTTTATATGTAGAATGTTGCTCTGTGCATGCGTGTATCACATCAAGTCAGAAATTTCGCTTGACACTGGTGATTCAGCCTCCAACGCTGTTGTAAAACGTTCTGTTTTGTCTGTTTTTGTTAATTAGCGTTGTGCAGAATGTGTGTGTTTGTATACTATGGACTTCGTGTCTGCGGGCAAAAATGCATTATTATTATATGTGACCGTTTGCGAAAAAGTTGTACCACGGTTGGATAAGTACGACGACATCATCGAATGAAATTTCATGAAAATTGCCCCCCGAAATGAAGAGCTGGTTGTGCCCCTGAAGCTGATTGAATTACGTGTGGTTGCATTTACAAAGTTCGCAAAAGGGAGTACAAAGACTTATGTGACTTTGTGGATATTGAGTACCAAAACCTTATTTCTCACAGCGTAACCAGGTGGCTATCACTTTATCCTAGCTTGCCAAGGATACTACAAATGTACCCAGTTTCACATTCAGACTTTATGCCCATCGACAAGCCAACTGTTGTTCTGAAACATTTTTTGGAAATTCTCTGAGCAACTTCTGTTTAAGACATTTGCAATCATTTGTGGTTGCTTGTTAATGAGCAAGTTCAGAATATTGAGAAAGCAAAAGCATCATTTGTTGAGTTTGTATCGTGTTTAGCCACTGTGAAGGCAAGAATTCAATAGAGACAATCAGATATACATATCAGCACCAAGAAAACTCTGAGACTGAGAGAAGGCTAGGATCGTGGCTGTGTATTATTCATGTCAGATGTAACTGTATTGTACAAGTCTTGTGTTGCACATATGGCTAAACAGACCACTGAAACACTTTATTTGCTGAATTTAAATGCTTTGACTAGATTCATATAGTTGTATTGTATTGTGTAACGTCTTCACTCCCTCACGCAAGGCGCTAGACTTTAAACATGCATCGCAGTAAAGCGAAATACACAAATACATGAAAGATAACGAGGATACATACATGGCGGTAGTAGAGAGTATACGCTTGATGGCACTAATGCATTTACTGTACTTTGATGAAATACAAGCTATTGGGACACACGCATGAATGACGCCATCATTATTATTATAATGTAGAACTGCGGTGGCTTCCAAGCTGAGACCGAGTTTGCTAAAAAACTTTGAAGGGGACAAATCTTTATTGCTTGCGTTTCGATGACGTCATCATGTTCATTCCACCGTAGTATAACCTTTTTGTAAATTGGCAAATTGTGGAATCTATATATTTTGATGAGCATGGCCCAAGTGCCTCCCTCCTACGACCATGGTGATGGTAGGTGCTATATCTAAATACCTAGCACTTAGCACTGCATTTACTATGAAAACACATTAATTCTGAGATTTGGGCTTAAATGGACATAATTATGCTAAAAAATTGTGATAATCAATTCAAATTTGGTCAGTTCCGAAATAAAATGTACTGATACTAAAAACCACAAGACCACACATAGATCAAATCAAAAACAAACTACAAGATCTTTTGGTAAATACTAGCAGTGGCAACCAGGCGCATAGCCAGAAATTTTAGTAGGGGGAAACATCAGCCGAGTTTAAAGCACCATCCATGAAACGTGCATGTTTCTGGCGTTTTCTCCTGAACAATTGCGTTCCGACAAATAAAACGTCTGCTTTCATTGAATTGACAAGTTTCAAAAGTTTTGATAGTAAAGTTCCAAGCTGTTACTTTGGATCAATGCCACCATTTCCTCATAAACCTTTCCTGTAAAAGCGCTAGTAAACCTCTCAATGCTATAAGTGCACGATCCGTAGTATGCTTTTTGCAGCCAATATTGTAGTTGAGCAAGAAGTCACCGCGGCCGACATTACGAGTGCGTTTCTTATACTGTATGTACATGCTTCGGATGTGCACCAACACAGCACCTTCAATCGAAGCAGAGACTTTGCTCTGAGGCAATGACGTCCGACGAAGTAGGCCTTCTACAAAACTTTCGCGCATATAAGAAGTGGATCCCGTTTTCATCTAATTTTTGAGCGATTAATTCACGCAAGTAGTTGATAAACGTAAACGGTAGCTAGAGTCTTTCAACGCGTTTGAAAAATGTTTGGATTTTTGATAATCCGTAAATCTTTCGGCTATGTTCAACTTATTCCGTAAAACCTTTGTAGCTTCTTTGAACTTACTTCGTTTAAATTGTTTGATGAGACTTTGCTGAATTTAACTGACTTCATTAAAATACAAACTGGAATTAAACTGTAAACACAATGGTACCCACAATACTACAAAACTTATTGACCACGCTCAGATGTATGTAAGGATAGCTTAGCACTGCACGCAACTAACTTTGTGCGAATAACGGGCTTCTAGAAAATACAATAACATGTTTGCGGAATTTGAAGCCCTGATGGGAAAAAATTCTAATTTAGTTTCATTTTATTCACATGCGCTTTGCCAACAAAACAGATTACAAGCTCAGGGATGGATATAATTATTGTGTATTGGTTACGATACAATATAGCATTGCGAAAGCAAAACACTGCTAACAAGTACTCGCAACCAGGATGTCGAAAAAACCCTGAAGTTATCTAGTTGAGGCGCCCTAAAGATTTGTTAAAACAAAGACAATGCCACAATGCTTAAATACGCATCGCAAACGCAAAAACAACAACTGTGCAAAGCACATAATTCACAAAAAGGAAAATACAATCAAACAAATTTCGTTTTCATTATATTCATGGAGAAGTCACATTTTACCATTAAAAGTATATAGCCATATATGGTTGGGCAAAAACCTATTCATAGTTTAACAGACGATCCTTATAATGTTTGCAGAAAGTGACAGACAGTAGGATTTTCAGACTCTGTTCGATTTCGTTCCAGAGCGCAGCTACTCTATAAGAAATACTTTTTTTCCATAATTTGTACAGATTCTTTGCATAAAATAATTTTGGTTGTCAGCGAATCTAGTGCTCTATGAATGAATATTAGAAATATTTTTGAAAAAATTGTCAAAGATTTTGGGCAGCGCACCATGATGTAGTTTATGCATAAATTTTGCCAATTCAAGCCGATATATATCATTTAGTTTTAACACATTAAGATTTTTATATAAAGGAGTAACGTGACAACTGTAGTTACTTAATGTCATTATTCTTAATATATTATTATGCAAAACGTTCAAAGGCTGCAGGACGGAATTGTTTGCTGTCAGGGCCGGCCTTAAGCCAATGCAACCGATGCAGCTGCATTGGGCCCCGCGCCATGGTGTTTGGGTAGATTATTCATTTTGCCAGATACACCTTGTGCTAGAGAATTCAGTAGAAAAGCCATATAAATTTCATTGTTAACAAAGAACGCTCTCGTCAGAACTAGCAAATTTCCTCTCGAACGTTAGCAAACGTGCTCAATTCTCGTGTTAGTGCTGTAGTGCATATTTGCGCTCTACCCCAATCGTAACACGGTTGACTGAACACGATGACGTTATAAAATCACTGCTTAAAGGGGCCCCGCGCTTAGGTCTTGCATTGGGCCCCGCGCCCTGATCTTGCATTGGGGCCCACATCTGCTAAGGCCGGCCCTGTTTGCTGTACCCCATGACATAACACAGTATTGTAAGTGACAATAGACATAGCTATAGTGTAACATTTTCAGAACTGCAATAGGAACAAATTTTCGAATTTTAAATAATAAATGCGATGCACGCGATAATTTAGTTCTCACCAATTGCACATGAGAAGACCTGTTTAAATATTTGTCAATTAGGATACCTAGGTTTTTGACACATGTTTTCCGACTCAACAACACATCATTTAAACATATTTGAAAAAATAAATCGCTTAATCTCTTTATCTGCGTTTCTCAAGGACTTGCTATGGTAATGGTAATGGTTTATTGTTTCATATGACTCAGCCAATAAGCAGAAGCACCATAAAAGCCATCGCATGCAGTAAACCAACCATTAGTGAACATTAGAGCAAATGAGAATACAATGGCACAATAGCTG
>Ga0210059_1000027_pt1 | contig 98530 bp, 62 predicted proteins | sample Ectturendosymbi2_FD_188042 | JGI IMG/M metagenome (GOLD analysis project Ga0210059, IMG submission 188042) | Ecteinascidia turbinata endosymbiont from Florida, USA - Sample 2 (SPAdes) (version 2) | ecosystem: Host-associated > Tunicates > Ascidians > Unclassified | place: Key West, Florida...
CCCCAGAGGCGCGAGACCCCCAGAGGCGCGGGACCCCCAGAGGCGTGGGGCCCCCAGAGGCGCGAGACCCCCAGAGGCGCGGGACCCCCAGAGGCGCGGGACCCCCAGAGGCGCGGGGCCCAATGCAGCTGCATCGGTTGTATCAGCGTAAGGCCGGCCCTGCTTCTGGGCAGGATTACAGAGACTTAACAGCCAGTAACAGCGGCCGTCAATACCGTACTCCCACAACACACCCCAAAGCTTTTCACGAGGAACCCGGTCGTATACTTTCTCGAGGTCGACAAAATATGTCTAGAGGTCTTTGGCACACCCCCAAGATTTTTCAAAAATTTGCTAGAGAGTGAAAATTTGGTCTGTAATACTACGGCCGGGGTGAAAACGGCACTAGCTATCCCCAGCTTTAGTTCAATTATTTCGCGACATCTCTCTTCATGGTACTTGGCATAGACTTTTCCAGGATGGCCACTGACAGGCTCGCAAACAGAGGGGAGCAATCGGGCAATTGCCCCACGAAATTTTCAAAAACATGTTGAGTTATTAGGTACAACAACAAAATAAATCATTTTATACCCACGAAAGAATCAGCTGGTTACGGCCCTATCCATTGAGAGAGATGCCTCGGTATTTAGTGCATTCCCTTCTGTCTCCCTTTTTGCGTATGGGGATGACCAACCCAATTTGCCAATCCTTCTGCGACCTTCCAGAACGATATGCCACTTGACACATATAAGTCAGCCTAAGAACTCAAGGTTGTGAGCATTTCAAGTCGGACTTCATCACAACTTGTAGCCTTCTCAGCCTCCAGTGTCTTGGTAGCCAGAAAGACTTCGGTCGCAGATATGGTGCTTACTGTTGCGATCGGAAAAGCCCGAGCGGCATGTGCGTAAAGCTTCGCATCGTGGCAGCAAGCAACAATAGAGTTCAGGCGCCGCGCTCACTCTATTGTTGCTTGTTCGCGCCACATATCTATATATATATATATATATATATATTATTGTTCTTCGTGCACATCCCGTTCGTGGTGAATCACACATTCAACGTAACGCCACCGGAGAGGTTGCAACATTACCTCTCGCCAATGCTCCTCCTGCATGTCCCATGATGTGAGATTGACTGGGTTCAAAATATTTTTGAAAATACTCTCTCCACATGCCAAGGATGTCCTTCTCATTTTTGAGTAAGAAACCATTTTCGTATTTGATGGATCTAGTAATATTAGATCTTTTGCCGCGGTGACGCTGGATGGTTTGCCAGAATACTTTGTTGGTCTACGAGTAATTGAAATCGAGTTTATCCCCTAAACTTTCCCAAAGTTGTATTCTGGACTTTTCACCGCAAGGGCTGCGGACTTTCAAGCCACAGCGTACCGCGCATAACATCTTCCACCTCCTGGTTTCACCAAGGAGTTATTTTTTTACCATTATTCGCCACATTAAATCGTTTTCCGACCACATGCCCGAGAAGTGGTTGAAGCGACAGCTGCCACTCCACCTCTGCGTCCGTCTTTCATTCTGGGAACTCTCGGAACAAGGACCATATGCATGGGCGCCCGCGGAAAATTTTCCAGGTGGCAACATTGACATTTTGCTCATCTTTTTCAAATTGCTAACGATGCAATGCAAATGGACGTTAACAAAAGACTTTACCCTTTCTACACCCCAAAGATAATGGCTCATGTTCATGGGCGTTTTAAGGGGGCAGGGAGGCGTCAAGTCTCCCTGGAATAACCTGGATTTTGAAATTTTAGATTTTCCTATTACATTTGTAGAGAAAATGTTGATTCTTAGTTTCGAGTGGGTGAAATGAAATTTCAGCACTTTTGGAAAAAATCTTTCTGACGCCCATGTCGCGTCAACAAGTACAATAATGCGCTTCGTTGGGATCAATAGCCAGGTATATTACGATAATTTACTCCAGTGGTTCTCAACCTTTTTTGGCCCATGGACCAGCTTTAAAAAAAATACCGGATGGACCACTTTGCTGACACCTCATGAACAACTAGTCGAAACTATGTTGCACAGAGGCCAATGAACGTTTTATCAAGGATTTATGGAACTCCCTGTGGACCATTAGAAATTCCAGGAGCACCACCGGTGGTCCACCTGGACCACGCTGAGAATCACTGATTTACACAATAGACTATCTGGAGATTTTCCAAGCAGGGTACTTTTTTCAATGAATCACTGCCATGGATGGTCGTAACGAAACCGCAAATTATGACTTTATTGTACCTAGCAAGACTTGTCAGCGTCACTTAAAAACAAGAGCTGCGCAAACATCTGAGATGTCGTCCAAAGCGATCAAGCACCTGTTCAATAAAATCTTGGTTGTCTTTGCTGATTTTTCACGGCGAACACTAATCTTCCTTAAACCAGGCATGCGTTCATCTGTCTTGGTCTAACTTTCCAGGTAGCCAAATACCTGTTCCCCCCTTTACGGATGCCCATGACCAGTGGTTCTTAAACTTTTATGAGCCGTGGCCCCCTTCTAAGTTTAACTGGCGAATACTTAATATATCGTGACACTTGGGTTATGCAATATGACAGCAAAGCTACCTAGTGAAGGCCTCTACTCGTGGCTCCAGAGGGGCCGAGGGCCCCGTTTGAGAAACCCTGCCCATGACGATATGCTGTCTGACAAGGTTTGTATTGCATTCTTGTCCAGAAAGTAAGCATGTAATCACTTGTATGCGATTGTTGCCAATTGAGCTGAAATGAAAATGAACCTTGTACGCCCGGCAATATTGATTCCAACCAATATCGAAACATCGATATCAGTATGCGGCTGGAGGGGACAAATTCTTTGCAAGGAGGACTGGACCCAAAGAACACCTCTTGCTACTGGCCTGCGTTTTGATACCCCAACTGTGTGAGACGACCTTAAAGCTTTCCGCACAACATACGTGCGCGATAAACGTACTAATGTGAGAATAGCAAACTCAATTTTGAAGTAACAACAAATCATCAAAGACTGGTAGCACATGTTTCTAATGCAGCCCTGCATTTTAAAAATTCATCGAATGAGGATGCACACGTCACACTTTATTGTTTGCTGTCAATGGGGAGAGCCAAAATTTTTTAAAAGCTTCAAACAGTCAGTGAGAAAACTAATTTAAGAGTAAAATGCCACATATCTCGCAGGACAAGAACTGACGACACTATGAATGCTTTCCTTGAAATAACTTTCAACTGAAAAGTCGCCTACAGTTGCCTAATAATTTATTTTGGAACACAACAATTTGTGTGCCTGAGTAATACGGAAAAAGTTACAACGTGGCTGCAAACAAGGTTTATTTCAGTAGCGAAAACACCAAAGAGGCGGAGGTGATGATGCAGAACATGTACACGTCTGGAACAGCACTGCGAAGCTAACCTCCGAGTCAACTTTCGAATTTAGAAGACGAGAAGGTTATGTACGTAAGGACAAAGGAGCGACTAAGGATAAAATTTTAAAGAAACGCATTCAAAGGAAAGGAGATCGGACTGTGGAAAACGTTTGCTGTATGTGAATTGTTATCGTCGACGCAAACAATGATGCAAAAGACACTTGCTTAGGAACTGGGAACAATGTAACACTTTCCTGTACAATGCGGGAGGCATATTTCAAATATAAACTTTTCTGACAATGAGAAAACCGCAAAGCGCACAATAAAAGATTAAGGCAATGAAAAATCAGCAGTCGCTATGACGAAGTCAAATCGCTCAAAACATCATAAAATCTGTCGAGAGATTCGTCAAACGACTCCACCTCTTGGCTTTCAGTTTTGATGCGCGCAACGGATGACTTGATGTCGCTAGGTGGCGGTACAGCAACATGTTCGGGTGCTGACGGCGGCCAAGTAGTCGAAAGCTTTCCTGGACTTTTTGGTGGAACGTAGGAATCGGCTTCAGAATCCTGAAAAGAAAATTTTGCTGAAAATACCTCCGGCTGCCTTGCATACAAACTGTTGGACAACATCACTCGGCAATCATTCTTTACACCGCATGAAACGTTTTCGGTTTCTCTGCACGTTCTGTACTAGATCTTCACCAGAGTTGCTCTGATCACACACAACAGATAAGGAAACCGTGGAAACTGCACATTACATTGAACTTTCTACACATGGTGTCGTTTTTTTATTGTGACTACAGTTAAGCTAAATATTTTATTATTATTATCCTGTTGGCTGCTTCCGCCATATATTTCTACATATTAATTGGGCAAACGTTGGAACGTTTGTTCATCGTTAGGGCAGACTACAGAAAAGCAACTTTAATGTGCTTAACCAAAAGTTGAGTGGAGCATCACGAGACGATGCTTAACATTTACGATGATTCTGTCATCGGCTACAGTGATTAATTGCACATGTATCTGCTATATATCAGCAAGATAAAAAATATGCGCCATCACAAGGAAAACACTCACGTTACTAGTAGTCACGCTGACTCCCAAGTGCCCAATACCACTGGGTGGTGAAGCATTCGTGTTGGGTCCGCTGTTGTTCGTTAGCTCTTGTTGCATTCGCAATGTTTCCTCTTCGAACACTTCCAGCTCCTTTTCGATTTCCAAAGCTCCCTTGAATAGCCCCATCACTTGCTTCGCGACCTTAGTTTGGGGGCAATATGGGTTACTTGCGGCAACACCCGCCATTAGATTTTATTTCTTAGGAATATTTGAAGATTGCTTCGGACACTTATATTATAATGCTGAAAATAAAAAAAAACAAACTTTAAAACTGCGACTGCAAGTTTTCTTTTATGGCAAAAGCAGGGTATAGATTAGGAAAAACTCTACACAATCCAGTAAGCCTGGTCAGCTACATTTTTTATATTTTCAAGTTTTAAAAATGTCTAAGATGGTTATCCAGACAAATTTGAAAAATGTCACTTGCAAGCTTCTAACTGATGTTATTGGTAAGGAATGACTCCTGGCGTTTTACCACATAGAACAAGCACGCCACTTTCGTTGAACCTAGTCATTTGTGCTTAACTTGTTACAAACATTGCATCCACACACATTTTGAAAGAATACTTTTGCATTCTGTTTGAAGCAGTATAGTTTGTATACCAGAAAGACTCGATATCTGCTATTGGTAGAACTGTCGCACATTGATATATTGCTTAACTAGACTGCGCCAGCAGTTTTGTGAACTGAAAAGACGTTTCAAACTGATCTCGTGAACAAATTCATTCCAAACCGCTACATGATTAACAGTGACATTGTCTCGTCGACAGTTAGTTTTAATAATATTTTTTACCAGATGTGGAAGCACAGAAGCACGGGGCGGCAGTTGTGGTTTGTCCCACGCAATATCGCGAAAGGCGCTATGACGAACTGAGCTTCCCACGCAGTGCCTCGCTGAATATCAGGAAACGAGTTAACGATTTTCCGCTGGGAGAAGGGCTTTCTCTGAGCAAACATAACTTCTACCGAGGCCATTGTGACGGTCTCACTTATTCCCGCAACAACAGTGAGCGCCAGCGACGCCACGAACCTATGCTCAGCTCAGCACGCATTTCAGCGCCTCAGTAACGTAACGTCAAACTTCAATTACGCAAGACACTTGTCCTAAAAAGGAAATGACGACAAAGGAGCGAGCGACGTGCGATGTTGACGAAGGAAACAAGCGATCTGCAGAAGCTTAGCATAAAACTAACCGCAACCCATAAATAGCAGCCAAATGTTACTGTTGCCTTGTGTGGTTCACTTTGCTAGCAAATTCGACGTTTGACTATTATGCCTTTTAAAAACTTGACGTTGAAACAGACAAACGTTTACACAAATCAGTGACAATACCATGAAAGCAGAGATCTCTAAACCAAGCTTTGGTCCCCGTCCAGGCACTGATCTCTCAAAACTGGATTTTATCTCTGGAACTAGGCTGTTTGTTTCAGAAACATTTGTTAGTTCTGTTATTCTTTGAGAAAAATCCTGTCTCAGCAGACGTTAGCAGTTACCACAGGTTAACTTCTTAACTAGCCTGTTTATTCAAACACATTTCAAAAACATCAGCCGAGCTTGAACACAGAGGATTTACTAAGGTTTAAGGCGAACTTCTCTCTTATCAGGCCTTTTCTAGACCGCGGTTTGTGCAGAAGTGCCAACTGTGCATTGTTCAGTATTTGCGGCACGCGACGTGAAAGTTTGCTTCGTCAACTTTCGCTTCACAGCAACACCACCACCATTCGTTTCTAGCTACTCAATTTGAAGGATGAAGCGAGGTTGTCATTAAAAGTTATGAAGCCTTGCTTTAAAATTATAATTTCTACTCAATTTTGCATAGCTGTTAATAACGCGTTACATTGACAGCTGATAAAGAATTTATAACACACGAACTGCGACGCATCTTTAGAACATCTTCAACAGAAATTTTCAATGAAAAATTTGTTCATTTTTCCGTTTCATTTTAATTAGCCTCCTAAGATGCGCGCAAAGTGTACTAGAGCTATTTCATCTCATCTGCCTTGAAGCAGAGTCCTGTCACAACGATCAACATCAAGAGTTTTATCTGCAGCGGCGTTCTTTTGTCGTTTCTGCTTTTTTCTCTTTTTTCTACCCCTCCGTTCAAATGCGAATAATTGCCAGCCGTATGACTGAAGGTGCTGAACGCTACAATAATTTGGGATCACAGCGAGGCAAGTTTCTCCCTCACTGCCTTACAATTATCACTGACATCAGGCTTAACCACTATGTTTCTGTCTTGACCTTGATGAGGCAAACCACAAGGTTATAGCAATGGCTGATCTAAGATACAACTCCTGACATGGAGTGCTCATGCATTGTTGTCCATTTCCACTTGATCATTTTATGGCAACATGGCTATTTTTATATCACACTAAGACTAAGTGGTATGAAAGATATAACCGTAGCAACTCCCAGTCTTAAATGTGCACGAGGTCTGCTCACAGTTGGTAAGACAGCAAGAAAAAAAACTGCCAGAAAAGCCACAGCGCAACATATATTGACTGCGATCGTTTACGTTGACCTTTTAAGGTTTTTCCGGACTGACTTGTTCAAAGGTTGACGCAACAGCGCAAAGCATCGGCCCGAGTCAATTACGTTACTGTCAACTCGCGGCGGCATTTCAGCGGCAGTCTCGTGACATCAGGCGGCAGAAACGAACCGTTTACGTTTGCTTCACAGGTTGTGACAGAGAGGCTTCGCTTAGCTCTTTCTACTGTATGATTCCTCGCATCTACTTGACGAATTAATCAGCTGAAAGTGTTCTTTTTGAGTCCGACAGTCAAGGGTGGCGCTTACTCGACAAAGACACTCGAAAGAGGAATTGCCGGCTGTCGTCAGCAAACCGCTGTTTGTCTCGAAAGAGCCTCAACAACGCCTTCACGTGCAAAATGGGCAAGCTGCCATGCTGTCCAACAGAGAGCATGCTCACGAACACATGGAGAGCTCTCGTGTCAGGAGACTTCTTGCACGTTGCTATACAATTACAAAAAACCTATCATGAACACTCGATGCTGGCCCTGCACCAGACCATGTAACGCATTACAAGGAACCTCGCGCATTGTTCGTTGTCAGTGATGCAAGAAGAGCGGATGACCTTTCCTTCCGAGAGCATGTTGTTGAAAACATACACAACAATGAACACGAAAAAGCTTTTGGCGAAAGTTGCCTCTTGCGTTGCGAAGAGCCTTAACCCGAAACAAACGTCGCGCGGGTTTAATATTCATCAGATTAACCAAATGTATAAAAAGTGTCTCTAAATCTGTTTTTCTAAGCCAGCGCACAATTAGCGTAAAGAAATGAATGATTAAGTTGTTTTAAACCAGTGTTTCTCAAACTTTTTTGTTCCAACGCCCTCTTTTCAATGACGACACATTGTTGTCGGCCCCCAAGCCTGATAAAGCAAAAACAAGGTAATATTTTTAAAGAATTTTCTTCGATATACATGGTGGTCCCTGGTTCAGTCTGATGGATGTGCTTGGCGGTCTTTACAAATTTTCGAAATATTGAAAGACAATTTAGTGAGGTACAGTCGTAGATCACCTCGCTTATGAATCAACAAGCGGTTTCTTTGCTTTGAGAGCATTGAGGTCACAGCCGGAGTTAACTCAATGATCGTTAACTGAAGTTAACTCAATGATCGATTAGTGGTTGAGCATTTTCGCCACCTTTGTGTTGTTTTGCCCCTGTCGCCCTCTTTGTTTTTTTGCCCCTTGCTCTTGAAAATCGCCCCCAAGGTAGAGATTCCGCCCACGTTGAAAAACACTGTTTTAAACTGAAACGTTTTCAGGTAAGGCCAAACTTATACTTGTTCCTAAGATCACGGTGAATTACCGAAAATTTGGAAAATATCTTGTAGCAATTAAGCTTCTCTTTGAAAGTATTTACTTCCTGCCACCAATGACACCAGAAAACGGCAAACATTACGTTTGCAGTCCGAACTATATGTCATCGCAGTTTCGGCCAGATCAAACGAATATAGCATCCATACTTTTGTAAGCGGCAACAAACAGCCGTTCTGTTGTGAATTATACCGTAATTACCTAGCTTGGCGACAGTTGATGACAAGAATGATTGCTCAAGGTGAGAGATGTCGCAAGGAAAAGTTTATTACAACGACACTGCCGTAGCAAAACAATGCCTGTGTTGCCTAAACGTGTGGCAAGTGTTCAGCAATGCTGATTGCTGCGGCATATCAGTCCAATGCTTGTAGCAGAAGACTTTATTGAAACATGGTACAGAGTATACGTGACGACACTTGCCACAATGATAATAATCGTGGCACGTGTGTGACTATTTCGTAAACATCATTACCGAGCGTTGCAAAACGTGGCGATAGAAATATAATTATCTTTTATGCGTTTACTGCTGCACTTGTGGACAGTTTGCAAGCAGCCGAGAAGTATCTAAGCTGAAAACTGCGCAGATTTGAAAGAAAACCGCTAACAAAAAGCAGTTGCATGTAAGATGAAGTGATAAGAGAAGATTGATGGAGAGCAAAGCAAAACTATGCTTGCCCCAGTTTCAACCCATTTTCTCAAATTCCCAAAGTTTTCTCTTCTCAAGCGTTAGTATCCCGTTACGACCTAAAGCACTTAATTTCATTTGCCGGCCAAGTGTTGATGAACAAACCCCCAGAATTCTCCGTGTAGGAAGTTGACGTACTATGGATGAGGTTGCAGAAAAAACATGGCAGACGTATGTTTGGATTGTTTCGCTAAAAAAACTGACAGTTGGTGAAGGTGCAGTTATACAATCGTAGAGAAAACAGGTGATCCTTAACAAAAAACGTTTTGCATGTTCAAACAGAAATTAATTTTCAAATGCATGATATTTGGGTTTCCACTACCACTGCATGACGTCCAGGTACGCTGTAAAGCCATTTTGTTTGCAGAGAAATGAAATTGCGAAAGAGCAGCGTAAGGTTCTGAGGCCATGGATTTTTCATACACCGAATTCGTGATGCAACGCTTCGTTCGCAACCATTTCCTAGCTTCTATCGCTTTAAGCCGTGTAAGAGATGTGATTTCGTGAACTTTCTGCAACTCCAGCTCCAGTAAGTTTTTTGGCCTTCCACTACAATGTGGTACATATACCAAAATAATAAACTCCACCAAGTCTAGGCTTAAATATTTTATCGAGCTTTTACTTGACTAGATTTGTGATGGTTAATAACTTGGTGGAAACGTTGTTCGCACACAACAGATGGCCGTGCATTGCTTTCAACGACACTATTTGCGAAGAGTTGATTTTGAGTTGCTGCTTTCTGTTCCAGGTAATCTTAGAAGCAAAAGCAAGACGTGCAACAGTCCATCAACCAAAGCAATCGCAAAAGCGTTTGCAGAAGTCTTGGCGCCGTGCGGAATTTGCCAGGTTATTAGGATTCCGTCGTGTCACAGACGTCATCTGCAAGGGCTTGTTGACGTAGTATCCACTCAAATCGACCGCCTACGGCGAAACCTCGTGTACAAGTGGAAAGAAAGAAAAATCGAGACATGCCAAGCACTGCATCAACAAGCGACTCTGAAATGAATCTGAGTGATGCTTCCCAGCGCTACAATGATATGGCAGAGAGCTGAAAAAACGTAAATTGCGGTCACTTCGTGTGGGCCCTATGCGCAAAGTGTCCCAAGCTTTATCAAACTCGGTCAAAATGAGTAAAGGAAAAAATTCCACAGACTAACCGTGTTTCACATAATCAAAGCTTAAGCACAGCAAAAACTTTTGGATGGGATTTTGAGCATTTGCATCGACTCAAGAACAAGTGTAAGACACTATACACCAGACCTCGAGACCTTATTTATTCAACACCACAAACGCTTCGGCCTCTCTCAAAATGAGTCAAGGAATCATGATTTTCTTTGACAACCTCAGATCCGTTGTAGCACAAATAAACTTACAATGGTTCACGTATATAACAAACTGGGTATACTTTGATACATAGCGTAACTGTCCATATTTAGCCCTATCATTTAACTTTCGAAAACCAGCTGCAAGCAAGTAACTCGCTTAATCGATGACTATCCTTATATTTCCGCATTTTTGAAAGGCTTTTTGCATTAAAATGTTTTTTAGGATAAATATCGTGACATTACTTTCGTCACACACGAATGCCGCTCGTTTGTAAAACAAGGTACGTTTTGAATACCACGAAAAACTTGAGTTTTGCCCGAAAATTTAAGAAAACTACGGAATGAATTTTACACTGATGGAAACATGGGACCTCTTTAACTTGTCGCAGGGCTAAAGCATGCTAGCAGATTGGTTCGCGGAAAGAGCCAAATTTCGAAAATGCTGGCAGCAATCGCATTTAAAATAGTGGTTTCAAAGGATTTGGAAGTTCTTACTATTTTAGTTGTAAAATGAGTTCCAGCAAGAAATGAGTTTTTCTCGCGTTGAAATGAGTTGTAGCAAGAAAGGAGTTTGTCCTGCCGCCATCAGTTCATATTAAAATATTTTAGGAAAATAAAAAATACGCCTGTTTTAGAAAAACCGTGAACTCTGCAGACTGAGGTTCCACGCGGAAAGCATGGAATCCGAATTTTAGAAAAACAATATTAATATCTATCAAGATCGATTAAAAAAGAGCAAGTCTACGCTTCAAATACAGTAAAGCATGAAGCAAAGCTGCCCATTTTTAAAATCGTGAATCAGAACCTGAAGTATCGTTATCGGAATTTGATATTGCTAAAACAAAGTACTTTGAATAAACTGTGTTTAAAAAACTCTTTGCAAATCTCTTAGTAGCATTTACAGTACCTTCTCAATCATTCGCACTAACCGAGAATTATCAATTGTTCATGCGACTTTGACATCCTGAACAAAATGTTACCATTTTCAATCAATCCATCTTCCACCTCTTCACAATTTACGTTACAGCGAGGGTGCCCAAAGTTTTCTTGGCAATGTGCCGCGTTTCGCTGTGAGTAAGCTTGGCGGGCCGCACAATATATTGAATTTTGTCCTTAAATTTCGGCTTAAGCTTTAAGATTGTATATTGTGGGGTAACCAATTACAAAAATTTCTTTGGATATATCAACACAACGGAACTCCTAGTACATGCATGTACGGCCCTCATCTTGAATACGCCTTTTTCGTACCCATTTGGTTCCCAAAATGTTACAAAAAACGGAAACTGACTTTGTTTGAAGCAGAAATGCCGTAAAAGGCGCTACCAGGAAATTTAACAATACAAATGGCGTCGCCTACCACCCATACCGGTAGATGCTATTCACACCGCCTTAAGACATTGGTTCCCAAAGTATGGGTCGCGACCCAAACAGGGACGCAAAGGGTCAAAAAATGGGTCGATACAAGGCGGTCCAAAACTGAATTGTGTATTTTCAAAGTCACCTGCTTGTCTGTGCCTCTATGTAGCGTATAGGTACATGAGAAAAGAATAGATATCAGACTTTGAAATCGAACTTAGCAACTTACTGCCAAAAGTCACCCATGCAATCAGTAATTTTTTAACACGATATTTGCGTCTTGAGCAGCGAAGTGTCCACCAAACTCAGATTTGGGTTGCCCTAAAAAATTTTTATGAATCGCTGCCTTAAGAACTAAAGAAATGATAAGAAATAACTAATGATCGTTAACAGAATGATTAAAGACTACAAGTCAAACAAACAGGCTTGTATGTGTTATTCGTGAGTTATAAAAAAATTGATTATAGGCCACATTTTCGACGTCCGTGGTACAGTATTTGAATTTTTTTGTCTTGTTGGTCTTGCAGGCTAAAAAGGGGCCTGTATGTTGGTTTACGAGGTTTGGAAGCCCGTTACCTTTGGGTTAGCTGCAGTACAAAAATTAAAAACATCTGGGAAATATATGTCCACAACTGCTAAGTTTTCTTCATCATAAGCAATATAACTTAAGTAGGTTATAAGTCCAGGCGGGGGCCGCAGAATTCTTCCCACGGGCCGCACTTTTGGCACTCTTGAGTTAAAGAGTTCAAGAGTTTACTGCTGGTTGCTGGTATGCGGATCGTACAAGCACTCCGCGTATCAATACGCAATAACCGATCGATTACATCATACAGTAGGCCTACAACGAGTCAACGTTTGCGTGACAGGGGCGTTTCCTAACAGGAAGGTGTTTGGTTATCGACGGGTTTTGCCCTTTTCATTCGGTTATAAACGGTTTTGCACCAGCGTTGCACCAAGGCAGCTTGGAAATGACTCATCAATACATGACGAGCTCCTCATCGTTGCAATTCATCGACAAAAAAGCTGGTCAGTTGTTTGTGAGGAAAACATATATCAACCGACGAATGTGTTGCTGCGGAAAGGTTTACTGAAATGGAAGTCCACGTGCAATACACCAGTTGTCGTCTGATTTATGTCTGCTGGAAGAACTTGGTGTTTTCCATAGATATAATGATTGAAATGCGTTTCACTGCTCATTACTGGTAGGGAGAGGACCATACTGAATGTGCGTTCTCTAGGGTCCTTCAAGATCTGCTTCGTAAATTAAATTTAGTTCTGAAAATGAAAGGAAGCTGCCTCGCCGCCATTAATCTGGAGACGACATTTGTAAATACGGGAGACTAAATTTAACTAAATTTTTGGAGTGAGGAGAAACTCTTTTTAACAGAGTCAACACTGCGTTTCCGAGTTGCTGGTCAATGTTGGGTGAAAAACCTAATTCATCTGTTGCTGATTTGGACACTTTTTAAGTGTATGTTGTTCAGCTTGAAAATCGAGATAGGTTTGTGATGTATTGCTGCAGAAGAAAGATGGCAGCCAGATAAAGCAAAAATGCGGTATCTAAATTTTTGATCGTTCGCAGTCAGCAAACCAACCGCCGTGCACTGAAAAAGTAAACTAAATAAAGATAACCTCAAGCGAGGCGTAAAGTTTCCTGGTATTTTTCCACGTCCAGCTTAAATCAATACTTTGAAACTTGTATGCGTAAAAGCGCCTTAAATTCGCTTTTTTGTTTTGCATCAAAACCTTCTGCTTGTCAAGATGCTACAACCGTGAAACACCGTCAATCAACCCGACTAAACCACGCTTCAAAACCATTAACTTCTTTGCAACGAAAACAAAGGTTCACGTGATGACACAAAATCATAAGCTGCAAAAACGAAAGCAGTTCACTACACGCGTAACTCCAGTAGCATAATGCAGTTTGACTGTTCGTGAACTCAGCGTTGTTTTGATTTTTAAAACAAAGCAAAAATTCGCGAGTGACAGGCTCTCAGACATGCAAAGCATGTACCCGAGCATTTTAAACCTCAGCTTTTACGGGTGACTAAGGACAGGAGTAGTGAAAACTGATGAGTTCCAGACAGGACCAAAGCTGGTCGGCACCACTCGGGTAAGCAATGCACGAGTGTTTCGATATGGTCCAGTGCACCTTGCAGTCACGATCGTGGCGAGCTCTGGAAACGTTCGTGGTGGAGTCTCGTCAACACTGCGACGGCTAATACGTTCCGAAAAGACCATATAAACTGTTCAGATTTTATCAGGGCCGTGTAAGTGCGACAAACCCCATTGTTTTGCAGTCACTGAAATTTATGTTTCGATAGTTCTTTGTCTTCAGCCTGCATCACACAAGGCTACAACGCTGCAATCAAGAAATCACGGCCTGGTATCAGGCGAATACGTCAGCATCGACCGGTGCACCAGCGCATTTCACGTCAAGATGATATGATAACTTATTTGGAAGCCAGTTAACAATGAGAAAAAAAGTCGCTATTCTTACGTCATGAGTGGTGCGATCACAAAAAACATGCCTGAAGCTGGTATATCACAGTTGGCAAGATTCGTATTTGTTTATACCAACTTTCGACAAGCTGGTTTTATCGAGAACATGGAAGAGTAGGTCATTAACATGCTGGACAATCTCGCACACTCTTTGCCTTTAATGTGTGCATGCAAAGCAGTGCTCTGCAAAATGAACAGCAACGATTGTCGTTGTGCAGATTCTTGAACAATATTTATGAGCAGCTTTATTTCACATATTAACGCTTGTCGTAGCTGTGGAACTGTATGGCACGCAAAAAAAACAAGGACACCCGTGGATCACATGCGGCAAGCATATTTTGTTTTTACCGAGACGAGCAAATGTACAATAGAATCGACATGACATTTTGGGCGAGCAGTCACACGTTAGTTCGTTTTTTCGGATTTGATGTTTTGGACAATACAACAATTGGAGAAATGCTGGGAACAAGTGGTTGACAAATAAATGCGATTGCATTTACACAGTCCGTGAATTCTGTTCAATGATATGTTTGTTTAAGTTGTGTTAGACAGGTTGTATCACAGTTTTGTATCTCTATATGTCGGTCATATCTGCAAAAACTTGTTTGATCAAGTTCTCCAGGTGGAAACTGCCAAGAACTACGTGCACGTCACCGCACTAAGTTAATAACTAAGAAGACAAACTACTTATTTCGTCTCTTTGCGATAGATTGACCAGCTGGAAAGTGACGTGTTTTTCGAAGTAGAGACCGAAAAGCTCCGCAAGCCACTTTAGTGTCTAAGTCTAACAGACCCTGAATCAAACGCAGAATTTAATGATAAATTTTAAAAGGAAAAGCGATCATCCACTTTAATGTACCTCGAAGTACGCACTTGGCACAACACTTCAAAAGTGTTCTGTGACATAGAAACCCAACAGATGAAATCAGTTCTTGGCCCGAAGCAGTCGACAGCAAATGTAAAACACGGTTTTTAACAATCTTTACACAGGAGAAAGATGGCATTTTCGCATCCGCAAGTCGCAGCACCTCAACTGAAGGATCCCTCACATGAAAGTATTTTTAATAATAACGTACCCTCGAGGTCCTGAATTATTTGTCCTTAAGCCGGTAGCAAAATTATTTAGTCATGCGAAACTTTATAGCGTCGAATTCCATCGAAAGACGTCAACACAGAAGTACTTCTTCGCTAAACCACCGCATGATAGTAAAATCAAGGAGCCCTATTTTCTATTCCGCAACACATTTGTTCTGTGAAGGTATTGAAATGTGTCAGCAGGCCAAAAAACGAATGCGAGACGTGTTGATTTGAAATGAAGCAAAAGGTTGTGCAACAGCAACAACCGTTCTCGATAAAAATATTTTCCATCATGTTTTCAGATCCACGGCGGATGGTTCAAATATGTGCTGCTGGCATCACGCAACCTGTGACGTCAATTTCAGCAACGTCTCTGTTTCACGCAACTTTTCCGAAAGCTTGAAGAAAACAAGTTGTTCCCTTTTGCACCCAAGCGTACTCAAAATCGTTCCACAACAGGGGGCAAGTCGGGGTAAACCATGCCCCACAAAGTCAACAACTTTCTTTTGAGCACAAAAAATGAATAGAGACAAATTAACCAAGTACTGTAGGAAAAAAAATTTTTAAATTTGATCCTGGATAAAATCATTCAAGCGCTACTCAGAAGTTTCTAATCCACATACATTACATGTTGGCGTACGTCGTGCTAACGCAAAAATATTGGCAAAATCGTAGTGAAGAAGGCTTTTCAGAAATGATTGAAATTTTATCTTTTTCTAACTAACAAAAAATCAGAAACTTAGCCAATTTGCTGCTCAGCATTACATTAGAAAAATTTAGTTGGACTTTACTACCACTACCAAGGCATTTTCATGTTTTATGTTATCTTAGATGTGATCGGTATTACTGTTAAGTATGCAATTTGACTATTTCGTGATAGTTTTTAAAATATATTCATCTGCTTTTTCAAAAAGCGTAAAGTGGAGTGTTATTGGACAGGCCTATTTGTTAATTGCAATCATAGGCAAACTTTCAAAAGATTTTGCTCAGGAGAGACATTGCGGAGTGTCTGGAGCATCGCGTCGACTCACATACGCCAGCTGATAATAATCCTCGTAGAAATATTGTCTTGCGCAAACTTTCCAATTTCTCGCTAGGACTAAAAGATAAGAAAGTACGGCGTAAATTAATCTGCATGGTTGAAAGTTAAGGCTTAAATCTTGTGTCCATCGCTTTAATTTCAGCGGCGCGGGGGCCGCTGTTTCTTTGGTGATTGTGCACAGTGTGTTTTGTTTCGACAGCACGAAGTTGCAAAGCTTGCTGTCTGCTTTCAGCCATTTGCGGCGTGTACTGCGGTGGAACGCAGAAAACGACAAAGCACAACTGAGGTAAAAACGGTTGTCATCAATTTTCGGCCACTTGTGGAGGCTGCTAAAAAGTTTACGCTCTCTTCTATCAACAGTTTATAAACTGGCGAGAGCCGGAAGAAAGGATAATTTTGACAGTTAACGGAGTGCGCGCAAACCTCAGTGTTTGAAGACTTGATTTCATCGACGAAGTCCCCATCTGACTGACTGCTCCGCGCCGAAGGCCGACCCTGAGAAACAAATTACGTCAATGTTATTTATGGTTGCAAAGTGGTTTGCTTTCAGCCGTGGAAAGTTTGAAGAGCCAGTGACTTCTAAATAAGAGAAAAAATATATACATCGCTAGAAAAAAGAAAAGTGAAGAAACTCGATGCGGAAAGCAGACAGCCAAATGGGTGTTGATGCGCTCTTGCACAATTTAGTGGTCGTGGCCTGTGCTCATTGACGCAGAAAATGTGATGTTGGCAACCTTCCTTTGTTGCGTAATGTATTGCGAAATGGATCTGGGACGAAAGAATAACTTTTAGCAAAAAGTTTGTAGAGGAAGCAATATTCAAAAAATGTTTTTGGCCAAAGTTAAGGGTTACGTCGGTAATAAAACCTCTTGAAACTTATGAAGTTGCACACTACAAGTGAAGAAAACGTTTTTCTTGAAATGGAACTCCACCAACCCTCCAGCAATTACTTTTAAAGCAACACGTTAGATTTAGGGAAACTACATTGGGTGGATGAGTCAAGGGAATTGCGCTTTCAGATAAAGTATGGAGTCAAGGACCCAGGGGCACTTTCGTGGCCAGAGGAACCGGCTCGAAACGTCACTGAGCGGCATATGCTTGTTTTCCTTACCGAGCTGCTTTTACGCGTTGCGGGATTGTTCGAACTTGCACTCAGCTTTCGCGGTTTCGCGTAGTCTTGATAGTCTGGTCCACGCTTGAACATAGCACGTATGTCTTTCACCTGTGCATAACAACCGACATGTAAGGAACATGCTTTGGACACGGCCAAAAAATACGATTTTCAATTTCGTACCATCGAACTCCAAAGTAAATGAAGAGAAGCAAGCAGACGGAATGAAATTTTAAAACTATTTTCGAATTTGTGTTTGAAAAAACAGCTCTAACACTTGACAACTACTCCGGTTGTTACCGGAAGAAATGAGGACTACAGTTAAGTTGAACTATCAGCGTTCATTCTATAGCCAAGTTCGTGTGATAAAGAAACAATTATAAAATCGGTGATTGCATCGTTTGCTTATAAAATAAGTTTTACTTAACTACTTTGCCTTACATTTAGGCTGGGTTGTTTTGTTTCTCAAGGTTTTGGATCAAAACCGGCATCAGGTCAAGAACGCAATGACACAAGAACACTAACAGTTACGACGCAACATATTGTCCGATTCATTTCAATACAATAGTTCAAGCAGCATTAGCAGCGGCTTGGTGAAGCTTCTTTCCAATGAGTCACTCGTCCATGCTCCTAACATTATTTATACCCAAGTGCGAACCACCGGGCGGCAAAATCAAAAAAATCTTTTAACAGGATGGGTAGCTTTACTAATTAGGGAGAAACGATAAAAATTGTATTTATCTGGCGTTGCTGACAAATTCCCAAGATTGATTTTTACCTGCAAAATGCGAGTTCCCAGGAGCATTATGTTGCTGTAGGTTTTAAAAGCAGACTCACCAATCCTTCCATGAAAGTGTTACGTAAACAAAAAATTGCAAAAGACATAGCTTCATACAAGCGATTCGCATCATTTCAAATGCCGCATTTCCATTTTGGTATCAAATTTGCGATGCATTGTCTGCTTGAAAAATATCACCAACCAAACGTTTTTCGTTGTGCTTGAAACTCAAAGTGTCGAAAAATAAAAACTTGATACTGGTAGGAAAATTGCCCACGGAAAGTAAACATTGCTCGACAGCGCGCTCCAGCGAAAAGCTAAACAAATTTGCAACAGACGTCGCCAGTCGCTTTAGTTACGGTGCTGTGTACTGTTGAGGGAATTGCAAGTACTGAAGGAGTCGTTCCAAGCAGTTGAAATGCTACAGTGAGTGGTAAAACGCGTTTTCTCACTTGTAGGCATAATTTCAATCGTGTTTTGCTTGTTTGTTTGGCCTGACATAAGAATGCTGGCAAACAATTCAGAAAATTAAGTTTCACGTCATCAACCTTTTACGCTGAAATAGTGGTTCGTTGATTTTAGGATGCATTGTGAAACGAGGAATATACAACCTTAAAATTGTAAATTAATCAGTGTTTTATTGAACTTTTTGTTTCAAATTTTCAAAATATTTTGATATCTACAGTATATTACCAGTGTCGCTGTAGTATTTTTCGCAACGAAACAAGTAGTTCGTTCAATCTTCAGAATTAGCAAAAACTGACAAAAATCCATGACGGAGAAACTTCGACAGTCTCCTTTAATCAAATAGCGGAAGATCATAAACCTAGGTTCAAACAGGATAAGGAATAAGTATTTTTGCTCTAGAGCACGTTCTTAGCGAAAGGCAGTAACTCAGGATACTTTGTATGGCAAAAAAGTACGAAATAGCAAATTTTTGTCAGGAAATTTACCTTAACCATCTGTACTAGTGCCATTTCGCTGTTTTTTGCGGTTGCGTTTACTGAGACACTTCTCTCTGGGACCCACTTCATAAAACGATTACTTTTTCATGCTTAAAAAGTTTTTGCTTTAAGGATTTTCCTACAGATAACTCAGCTAGTTCTTAAGTAAATTGAAACGTTTGGAACAATTCAAAGTAATCGCTGAAATTAAAGCAGGTGGCTGAAATTTTAAAGAAATGTTAGGTTTAGCTGTGGATCACGTTTGCGTCGGATTTTTGAAAGAGGATCTAAAAACAATCTTGCAACGCAACAATTCAACCAGCGTTACTGTTCGAGCGATGTGCTTATTATCAGCAAGCATTACACGCGCAGTGGGTGGCCCGTGCAGCCACGACTCACGTGTATTGCAGCTTTTCGAAGCTGATAGAATGTGTACCGGACTGCAGTGTTTGCTAAGCTAACTATCATTCCAAACGCGTCATTCCAAAAGCCACGCTTCAATTCAATGCTCATTACATAAGTCGAAACAAGCCGTGTTCATTAATTTACAGCAGCGACTGTTAACACGATGGCTATACCTTCATCGTGGGAGGTTCCACAACTCCGCTGAACTCCTCATCATCTTCGGTTGTATGAGGTGGTACAACCATCTTGCAGCTTGCGTCCAGCTGTGAATCTGGTGCAAGATCCAGATCGTTTCCTTATTTTGTGTATTCTCGCAAATGATCACGTTTAGACTTCAAAACGCACTCGCTTTCATTAACTTGAACTTTTACTGAAAAGCTATGTGCTATTCAAACAAGGCATTTGCAAATTACTTGTACAAGATAGCATAAGTCAGAAAAGACTATGCAAGAAAAGTTTTAAGCTCGCGCTGTGGTACGGGGAACCGTTCGTAAAAACATTATATCCGACAGATTTAGCACAAAAACTGCTATCTTTGCGCATATTTAGCTATCTCTGTACATCTGTGGTCAACGATGGCGTTACGACTTCACCTTTAAAGTCTACTTGCCTGGTAGGCACCGGTACTCAAAATTTAAAGTTTATATTCGGCTTGACTGGGAGGTGCAGGAAACATTATTTTACTCAGGCATTTAGCTTTTACAGGTAGGTGCTGAAACAAAGAAGTAGGCTTTCAAAAGCAAAGAGAAAAACACAGCCACAGGCAAACAAGTTTAAGGACCTACTGAACAATGCGTTTCTCCTAATTTTGCATTTTTAATGTATAAAAATAACGAAAAACTCCCGTTTCACGCGTATTGAGTGGAATTCGGTAAATAACCTCCAGAGAAATACCCATATATTTACGATTAATATTTATAGCAAGCCGTGGGCAGAAATTACATCAAAAACTGACAAACAGTCTTTAGCGCAAAACTAGCGTATTTACCGAAAAGTGGCTGTGGATGGAAATCTAGTAAAATTCGATTTAAAAATATTACAACAAAACTGTAACTCAAAACGACAGGTGTCAGCAAGAAATACTTAACCGGTTCTTTTCTGCACAAAACGCTGAACCTACGGAGGGCGTCGGAGGAAAGTGAAACTGTTTTGATGCTTAGAAAAGGCCGCAAAAGTTAGCAGAAGCACGGAAAACGAGCAAACAAAAACACCGGCCAGTGCCTGGGAGGTTTACTGGTTTACTGCGTTTCTGCTCGTACGCCAAGCACTGTATACTTTAAAACACAAGAGAGCAAAGCTCCCTCCCATACTTCGTATGTACAGCTATTTATTGCTCCAGCGCCATGCACAAAGTAGAACTCGAGCAAACATTTTACAGCACGCATAAAACCTTCCGGAAAAATCTAGTTTTCCATTCCCAAATCAGACAAAACATACACAGACATACAAGCAAAGCGCAGATCAAAATATATCGTTTTTTGAAGTACATCCTTTTAAGCTCAAGCAACTCCACTGTTTATCCGCATAACATGCAGAATGCTTGTCCTGTATTTCCTTATTTTACTTCTTCTAACCTTACATATAACCAACATCGGCAGTATCTGTCTCAGTCGGTGTTTTTCTTGCTGCTCTGCCATCGAGCAATGCACAGTGGCATTTTATTCTGATAAACTTCAGTCCATCATATTCACCCACATACCTTCCTAAAGTGGACCAGTATGACATGCTTATGTATTTGGCATGAATTGCTGATTAGTTTCCTTCCAAATACACAAACTCCCATGCTTGTATTTACGACACGCGGCTTTTCTCACGTGGTTGGCTGCACAGCAATACATTTCACCCGGGGTGCAACAACACATTTTGGTGGTTGCTACGAAAATGCAGCGTAAACGGTGCTTATGAGCGCAGACTGGAAATTATATGGTTTTATGAAATCTTCAGGAATGCAAGGAACACTTTTATTTTTTCAGTTCAACGGATCAAGAGAATGCCTCAAGTTGCGCAACTGGGAAAAAGATGAAAACCTTCTCGTGTGAAGCTCACTGGAGACTTGTGTGGATAAAACCTTTATTGCTTCCCGTCACGCACCAGTAGAGATATTGAAAATCCTCCTCTCTTCTAACCCGCCTGTGTTTTCACAACGCTACCACTACTTTGTGTACCGAAACGAGAGTATTCAATACAAATCAAGCGAAGTCTTTGCAGAGCACCGTCGAAAAGCAATACAGCGGCTGCCCAATTGCTGGTGATTGCCGCACTTACATGAATTGAAAGTAGAAACAGACGTGTGATCCCCGCTAGCATGTTCATTTATCACAGAAACAGTATCAGCATCGCTTATTTCAGATTTGTAGCGAAAGTTTTTAATCGAATTCTAAATTTCAAAATAATTCTACCTCGATCTAAGCACTACCGAACCTATGGCATGATCATGAGGATTGCGGTAAACTTAACCATTTTAATAAAACCTAATACACCAGTAAACATCAGAAATAGGCACTAAACTGAATAGTGATCTATTCCATCAGCTACAGACCTACATATCCTCGTCAGTAATTACTGGGCATGTCCGATTCCCGGTCGGGTCACACTAAAACTTAAAAAAGTACTTGCGACTTTTCCAGCCTCATGCTTGTTTAAGGGATACAAAAAAAGAGAAATCTTTTCAAGAAGAAAACTTCGCATGCGATGTTGCCATTGACTCGCCGACGTTGCAGCGTTACCTTTGAAAGTACAGTATGGCAGCGTGGCCCACGGCGCAGAGCAGACGAAGATTGGTGTCCACTTGCGACACCCCGCAGGGGATACAAGACGAGTACAATAAAACTATCTTTTCTTTTAATCCTATTCAATTTTCTACATCGCGACCAGGCACCAACAGCCATAAGCCCTTACTCCCAGTACTAGTGCATGCGAGCAACGAGTGAATAGCGCTGCTACGAGATATTCACGAAAATTCCGTATTAAACACCTTGAAACACAAGTCGTCTTTCTTTGGTAAGGGCCAAAATGCAGTCGAATTGATTACAGACACAAAAAACGTACATCCAAGCAGTCATTAACAGGCATGTGGAGCAATAGATTTAGACTGCGTTCTGCGCTGATGCTATTCCAGGTAATACAGAGACGCAATAAATGAATTTCATAAGCTGTAGTTTTGAAGCAGGCATTAATTATTTAACGCCGTAAGTGCAGTAAGAACAACAACCGGTTGTTACGTATTATGCGCCATATTTTTTTGATATAAAACGTCGTTAAACGTTTCAATGTCAAATAGTCATAACAACGGTAGTATATAGTTTACGTTCAGGTAACAATTCTATGTCCGAAAACTCAACCGTTGAGTGGAAGTACGACTTGCAAGTATGTTTCCATATCATTGAAATTAACCTCAAATTGCCAACTCTTCGACAACTTGCAATCCTCCGACATTATAACATCGACTTAAAATCCGTTAGCAGCCATTAAAAGATGATAGCTGTTGCCATAGAAACAGCGACAGTGTAAAAAATGACTGCGTGTTGGCTTGATGTGAAGGGGTTTTCAAGCCATGCTTTCAAAACATGGGTTTTCACCGAAATTTGGAAAACATGTTTCTCTGGTTTTAAAATGCAACTCCACTCCGGCAAGCAAGAATTTCTTCCTCGTATATTTGTAATTATAAAATATTGTGTGCTCTTGTATCACCTAAATTTGAACTAGCGGGACGTTCAAGATAAACTGTTGCTTAGATTTTTCTTGCATTTTTCATGGAACAAAGACAAATCGCGAGATAACCGAAAAAAAGTAAGAAAATGACCGTGTTGTCTGCACAGTGTCGTCCGTATACAAGGTAAAATATATAACGTAATGATGGGGATGCAAGTTGGAAAATGACTCTTTATTATTTCCGCTGTTTTTTCATCGCGAAAAAATGACATAAATAACACCAAATGCATACATCAGCAATCAGCCTACACACTGACCCAATGTCAAGTTTAGATTGCCTTCACACCAAGCAGTGACTGAGGGCAAGTCAACTCTGTGCAGAACAGCGGAAGTGATCAGTAGAACTGTAGTGCCCATTGGAAAGGAAACTTGCAATTACCAGAGTGATTTAGTCGTCAATAAGCCATCCGCAAACATCGAGACATGCTTGGAAGGTCAACAATGTGATATTCGTTTGGTAGCGTAAACATCATAATTGCGCAAATGGGTCCCCCGTCTGATACGAAAAGCGATATTCCAGGACGCCACTCTTTTTGTTGTACACACTCTTCTACAAAAGATGATAGATTGTGAAAACCTGAGTGTTTCACGATCGTTTGGAAAAGGGTGTTGTTGAAGTAAAAAGATGTCTTAAGCCTGAGTAGCAAAATCACAACAGTGACAACAGGTCGAGCGGGTTCACTAACAGGTCAGACAGCGCAATTACCAGGATTAAATCTAAATCATATAAAAAATCCGAATCCGTGTGATTTTTTAGATCAGGGGTGGCCAACAAGTCGATCGCGATCGACCGGTCGATGGCCGAGTGTCAGTTGGCCGATAGCGCCTGATTTCATATTGAATTGACAAGATACCTGAAAAGAACGATTTTCAATCAATATTCTAGGAATAAAGTACATTAAAATTATCCATCAACTGGTTGGTCACGTATAATCTTTGGTGCCTTTTGCGATGGCTGACCATAGGCTAGCAAAGCAGACGCCGCGCAGGTGTTGTGATATGTTTTCTTATTATTCTGTGACAATCACGATTTAGGCGTAACAGACGCTTTTGCCTTCTATCTGTGCATCATTTACTAAACGGTACACTGTATTTGCACATGTGATACTCAACTTTGGCATTTTATACTTGTGACTTTATTACCTACCGGTCGATCGCGGGTTAGCAAGAAATGTTCTAGTCGATCCCAGTCGAAGACAATTTGGCCACCTCTGTTTTAGATCATTCTATATAAAGACATTTTATCAGGCGGTTACTCCTAGCAAGCGTTAGAACAAGCCACATCTATAATTTTTATTGCATACAGCAGAGGGAAAAAGTTTTTGAAGGTATTGATGATTTGTTTGCGTGTTGCACAAGACGTAGTAGTTAGGGTGTTTACCAGTCTCGCAGAGAAGACATCGTTTGGCATTTCGATTTGACGTGATTTTAAAATCGACTGCTTGGAACATTTCCGCGTTAGTCGCAAAACTACGCTGCAGCATTTTTACGTTTCTTGGTCTTGCAGTTAATGCTACTTGGGTGTTGCATCATTGCACATCCCAGAGAAGTTTTATTAGGACCCGGAAGTGCCCATTTACCTACAACTTTGCACATGGCTATCACAAACTACAGTACAAGCCATGAATGAACTAAAGCATACCAAATCTCATTAAATTTGTTTAAACAAGCTTACTGTTTATGTATTAAAATGCAGAGACATTGGTCGTTCAATGCTTAAAAAGTTTTAAAAACTGTTTGCAATGAGCAAAAAGGTTTTGCGTCTACGCGCACCAGTCAATGGAATATCTGGTATTGAAAAAGTTTGATCAGCTTTTCTTTCTGAAGCACAAGTAACCGCTATTAAGAAGTACATCGTGTTGAGCAAAGATGATGTGAAGATAATGTTTCGTTCAACGCGTTGTTGTGACAGGTAATTACTTCGGCATTGATAAACATATGCGAAATAATTGTTTTTGTTTTGTCACCCAAACTGCTTAATAATGATTGCTGTAAAAAAAACAAGCAAAACACCTGATACTGACCAACTTGCAATCAAACCTGTAAACCAGGGGTGCATAACCTGCGGCCGTTCTGCCTAACGCGGCCTCGATAAAAAGTTATGCGGCCGTCCACATGTAATTTAAAATATACCGGTAAGTTATGGATGCCGTGAATCCCTTAAAACTCTCTGTCTACGCTACAGTGTGTGGATACTTAGTACACTGGAAAGACGACCAAACAGAGGTGTGGAAATGTGTTTGAATAAATTCATTAAAATGTCTGACATTTCATTATACCTACAGGCACGACTGAATGAGATAGTATCGGATAAAACTATATCCATACGTAATTCATAAAAATAACTTGAACTCCCTGGCGGCCATAATTCATAAAAATACAGTTAATGCGGCCGGCAATAGCGAAAAGGTTGCGAACGCCTGCTGTAAACAGACAGAACGACGAGGTGAGCATCAAAAGCCCCACAACGTTTTCGAAACTAGACTTGGCCCAATGCCAAATATTGATCTTTAAAAGCGTAAAGCAGAATTAAAATGGCAGTTAAAACAGGATCAGCAACGATCTCCACCAAAATATAGTAATCATACGTCCTCAGATGGTGAACATCATAGGCACACAAGACCGGCTTTGCAACAGAGGGCACATCAAATATATATTTGCTTACCCTTGGTTTGCTTGTAAAACGATTTATGTCTATAACCTCAAAGAAAGTTTTATGTCTATAACCTGAACTGTTCTTAGCGTTTCGGAAGATTGAAAACATTTGGCTTTGCTTTCAAAAGTTGCTCGAAACCTCTGTCAATTTCAACGATTGATGGCTTCACTATTCGAGCGCACGGAATCTTCAACCATTTAAATTATTTAGGTTATTCGAGGAATTCAAAGCACTCTTCAATAAAAGTAAAAGCTTGAATTTTTGCTCAAAGAGTTTTCCTTAACATAAGAACGTCTTAAAAGCCTTGCTATACTTTCAAACTCTCCTGCTTCAATTAGAATACGCACAGCACTGGCCACACGTCAGTGGCTGTTTCACAACCACACGCATAAAACTTAATTTTGGCCTATTAATGCATATACTGTAAATTTCTCTGTCAATCGGACATTTCTGAAACAAAGTTGAATGACTCAGAGAACTGCACTTTCAACAAGCAACTCAACATGACCTTTTACGTGGAGACGTGTTTACAACTGTCTGAAGATATCTATTCGGGTGCCTGTGCTGCATGGAAAATCTGTCACACAAGTGAGCATTCAAATGTCACGTGTGTTCAAGCCTCCGGCACATTACATTTGTGCGGTTCAGTGGTGTTTTCCAAGTGCTGCTTTTGTATCTACAGTCTAAGAATCTTATGCTCTAGCAGCATTATCACCAGCTTTGACTTCAGCCACAGGTGCTCTCAGTTCAAACTAGTATTCATTTCAACATGTAACTCTCCGAGTATTAATTTCAATGCGCAAATAACAAAATTGAATCTACTGACGACAAACCATGTTTACTACCAGCAAAGTGTAAAAGGTAGTGCTCAAACGTGCGAAACTATGTAGCTTATAAAAAGCTTTATAACGACATCCACAGCTATTGCGTATCTTGCACAACGAACAATACGAAATCCAAAAAAACCTCAACCGCCGTGAGAACAAAAACTAGAGGTTTAGCTCATGATAAAAGTATAAATAGTTGACTGATTAACAAATGGGTGGAAAATGTCACAGAATGATTGTGAAGCAGGACGAGCAACATCAAATTTCTACATGCACATTGCACATGAATGAAAAAGTTCTTAACTTGGTGTGCTAATTGAAAGGTAAACCAAGCTCTTAGCTTTAATTTCAGAAATAGAAGCTTCTAAGCCAGAAGTAATTTCTGCAATTTCAGAACAAAACAAGAGACCTCAAACACAACTTGTTAATATTTTTGCAGTTTTACCACTCTACTTTTGACTTTTTGAAGTATTTTTTTGAAGCTTTTGACTTATTTTTGTTTCCGTACTGAATGTCCTCCATTATCAACCTTGCACTAACAAACAATCAATCCACGGTAGAAGTAATGAATTTTTATGCATCAGCGGCAATACAAAAGATAATATATTTGTTTGCAAACGAAAACGACGAAACGTGGCTAATTGTCCTCTATGCAAGCCAGATTTAAAAACAATACTTTTTTCCAATTGCTGCTAATGCCTGTAAGCAAACAAACTACTCCACAAATTAAACTTTTCCCAATTATGAACGTTTCTCAAAAAAACTATGCACCTAATTCCAGTCATAGATGTTCGATAGATGATTCTGTCAAATGAGGTCTTGATCTGACCGCTAAAGCACGCCGCACGCCTGAGAAAAATTCGCATTGTGTATTGTAAATAAAAGATTATATCTCATCACAGCCAACTTTTTGCAGCTCTGTCTGCGACGTTTATCCGAGGATATTTTTACCCTTCAACATTTAATGTCTTAAACATCTTCACTTCCTTTCCACCCTCGGTTGATTTTCTCAAAACTTTTCTAAATGCCAAGCAGTCCTAACTATGCCAGATAATCGGGCTACACGGCGTAGGAATGGCTGACAACGCACCCGTGCACCCTACACGTTTTATTTGCCGTCTGAAACCTTGCGCTCGCTCACCCAACACTTTACCACATCTATAAGCCTGAGTTATGCGCCGCGCACTGCTTCTAGCAGTTCCACCCAAATTCGACAGAAGATGACGTCTGCGGTCGGCTCCGGAACGCAAAACCGCTGCCGCATCGTTCATTAACAATATCGGGTACGGCCGCACAAGCGAAAGCACGCACTTCAACGTCTAAACATAGCGACAGCGAAATAACATGGACCTTTATGCACCACGAACTACTCTCAGCGAAATACTGATGCCAAGCGCAGATGCAACCAATATCACCTCGGAAAACAACGGTAAAAAGAGCAATAAAATAGTTGACATGTACGCGAAGCAAGTGTTTGTAAATTCTTTAGAAACGGCAGCAACATTTACTATGACCACCACTTGAGTCGCAATCGCCAACCATCCTGTCTCATAGCAATCAAGCCCAATTAACCTTTGCCCAGAAATCACATTTTACATGGACACGCCGCTGTATTGATTACGTCTATTGAAATTTCAACAAGAGCAAACTATTCAGCGTTGTAAGAGGTCCATTGTCGAATCACAACATTCGGGCCATTGACGCTTGCGGGAACGTGCCCATTAAAGAGTGACGTGACGTTGCTTAAGCAAAACCATCAAAACCTGTGCAGTTTCAGCCACCATCGTAACCAACGCTGACCTTTACAGTCATTCAAAGTGGTTTATAGAACGTTACCTGACTGCTTTATTTAAGTCTTAAAAATTTTCCGTACCAAATAAATTTTGGAAAACAAACAAATCATTGCCGTGGCCTGGTACATTCAATACATGAACACGTTTATTGTAAGCACCTTGCTTCTACGTCTTATTCTCTACCTCAATTTTTCAGAAGGTGCTGGAGAATAAGACATAAAACTTGTGGTTGTGTTGGATCAATACTGTCGTTGTTGGAATTTTTCAAATCTAACAATTAGCTGCTGGACTACTTCCTTTCATCGGTATTTTCCAGTCTCGTTTACCAGTTGCCGCAAAACATCTTCGAAACTAATGCACAAGTTTAGCAAAATAACGTTAGTTGTTACCAACATGTTTTGTTTTACCAAGTTGTGAAAATTTTAACCAAGTGGAGATGCTTGATATTACCGACGGTATTTATTTTTTGTATTTCTTGTTTTCAACTCAGGTAAAACAAAACATGTTTGCAACGGCCAACAAATACCAATATATTAATTAGAAGTTGTTTTTTCTTCACAAAAACACCGAACATTAGGGTTGGAACAAAAAATGTCTGTAACACATAAGGTTTCAGTAGCAAAAATTTTGCAAAGAAGTCAGTGTACAAAACATAGAGCAAAAACAAAGTTTGAAAATATTATGTCTCGCATAGGCTGCAATGTACTATTATCAATACCGGCAATCTTTTCGTGTATCGCGTTTTTAGGCAAAAACTCTGGAAGAATTCCCTGAAGGTATGAAGAAAATTATGAAGTACATGCAGTTATAGTTATAGTCAATCAGTGGCTAGCTGAAATAACAAGCTAGTATCCCGGATAACAAGATCTGCTAAATGTTTTCAAACACATTAAAAGTGAAAACGCATTCCGCGACGTTTGTTTTTACCAATCTGGCAATATAAGTTCGGCTAGAACCTGGCATCCACTGACTGATTAGTTAAATTTTCATAACCAGCTTAGAATACATTGCACCGAAAGTCTACCAGTAAATTTACAGCTAGAATGAGAGCAAGAATTAGAGGAGCCCTGTTCTTGGCTTTGCGTATACTTGAACATAAAAGCATGCCCAGCACGTCCGACAGGCATGACAATCATCACCTTCAACGATGAAGCAGCTCAGAACAGCCTGTAAATCTCGTGCTGCTGCCATTTCGTGTTTGCTTTGCACAGACGCATGTTCTATTTAGAAACTACCTACTGCGCTGGTACTTTTGAAAACTGTTTGAGTGCCCATTTAGAAAGGTCAGTGAATAGCAACGATGAAGGATTTTGCTCGACAAGCAGTGCAATTAACTTCGACATCGCGTTCACTCGCATATCTTTGGGAGCCTTAAAAGACGTGTCGCATCGATAACGGTCTGTGAAAGCAGCAAGCCTCTCTGACCAACAGCACGTACCAACTACGACGAATGCGACTGATCCTAAAACGTAAACCTTTTGCTTTAGGCTTGACCAGTCAAATACTTCACAGCCATCCGCCGTATTTCTCTAAAAAAACTATCTCATGATCAAAAACTTGCGTTTCGTAAGCAGTTTTCCGTCAGGTAAGCGTTACTCCGCACTGCACCACATTGAGCCCTGGCCGACCAAAGCGAAGAACTGCTGGTTTAATGCTACGAAGCGATAAACAAATGCTGCGATCTTAATCCGACGTCTGGATCCCGTGCTTATCAAACCAGAAAACGTAAACCAGCGTCAGATAATCGCCAACAACATTGCGAAAAGCATAAACACATTCCCCGAGCAGAGGAATTTCCTGCATCGGTCTCGATGCTCTGACTAAGTCATTTTCCTGCTGCAGCCGACAAGTGCGAAGTCAATTAGAGTGCGCTTCCACCTTTCTGAACTAAGACCATAACAACCTCCTCCGATTTTGCAACATTCTAAGTAAAAAACAAAGCATTCGTCACCATCACCACAACATTTCTGTTTCAGAGAATATTTCTAAACAACACAATGTTCCACGTAAGGTATTTTTTTGCAGTGAAGATGAAACTAACAGCTTTGGAACAATTTTGACATTGCTCTTTACTTCCATTCGCAAGTTCTGGCCTTTCAGTCTTCACACAGTTCGCTCCGATTATCAAGAAAGCTAGTACAATTTTCGTCACAAGAACCTTCGCCATTTGAAAAATGGTCTCCAGCGCGATCCCGCTCAGTGCACATTATTTCATTACTCAAGCGCCAAATCTTGGAATATCTGCAAGAGTTTTTTCGAATGTCGAGAAACGCTGGCAAAACAAAGCGAAAGTGCATTCAAACCGTCGCAAACAACAACCTCAAACGACAGTGCCAAAGAAATCCTGCGCTTCGACAAATAGTTTTTATTACAGCACGAACGTAAATGTTGCTGGCGCATTTGCTAATGCTTTCAGCGTTTGTTACACTCGAACCGGCCAAACGCCACGCCCACAGCGCAGTTGCGTCCAGATCAAAGTCAAGCGCTGTGCCGCTCCGTGCCAATAAATTGCAGCTGTGAAAGCGGAAACGCAGACCACTTCGCGAACGCAGCTGATAAACCTTCGTTTTAACGTGGTTCTGCGTAATGCAGCGGAACCTGCTGCAAAAAACGCAAAGAATTCCCAAAATTTCTCGGCAAAATCACACCAAAAAAAGGTCACCATTGAAAAAGCAAATGCTCTGCGAGCGATTTATATCTTGTATGCTGCAACTCGTGGTAGTCTATTTCAGAATTCAACCTAGGGTAGCAAGTAGATCGACAACAAAAGTAGAAAATGTACGGCAATGCATGCGCACGCCTCTTGCATTTTATTTCAGTTTATAATCAAGCCTAACAATTGGGCCGCCACCACATCGACAACCTTTGTATGTTAAAGAAAATAACCTTACACCAAGTCCTTAATAACCGAAAAATAAGTCTAAAGTTATCCCTTTAAACTAAACTGATTCAGACTTAAGTATCTCAAGATAATCTTATACACAGCGTCTATTGCAGTGGTTCCCAAAGTGGGTAATTACCCTCCATGGGCAATACGCGATTATTCGGGGTCTAACGCGGAACCAAACCCACAATGTTGTTCTGTATTATGAGCAACGTTCCCTCAAAGAGCTTGCTTAGTGTGCGCGGAATGGACGGCCGTGTGAGCTCAAATCTCAAAGGTGGGGCTTGCGTCCGATTGAAAGCACGTATTTAGTTTTTCTTGTCAATACTTATGCAGTGCGCGTCAGAACGAAAGTACTGCGCGGGGGTTCTAGGCCAGCTACGCGGCCGCGCAGCCGAGCAGCTTAGAGGGAACATTGATTATGAGCGATCACTGCAAAAGAAATGTTCGACCTGAAATCTAATCAACAGTGTGAGAAGAATTAATAAAGAGGGTAGTAAGACTTTACTCACTACCTTGATTTGGGTAACGGCTCAAACAAGTCTGGGAACCGCTGGTCTATAGATGCCCAGGATTGCATGGTCCTATCCAATGTTATTGGTAAACAAACAATTTTTTATTGCTGATGTTAAAGCGGACTCTAAATGCTTTAAAACCTGTTCTCATTGATGCACAGCGCCAAATTGGAACGTTATCCAGCGATCGCAACGCCAAAACAACCTTTCCATTTTTTAAAGGCGGGCATGCAAGCCCCTCCCGAAAATAACGTAACGTGCTTTACTCAGAAAGGGCCGGTGTTTCCACATTCGATGAATCTGTTTCGATTTCAAGCATGGTAGGTTGTTGGTTTAACAGACCGTTAGTTTCTGCCAGAGCAACATCACTACTTGAACTTCTACGTATTGCAGTCGGTAGTTGTAAAACATTGATGGAGTAAATAATGTCTGTACACGTAAAGAATCAAAAAGTATCACTGCACTGTTGAAAAAATGCGTACCTTAATCTGACTGGCATGGCAAGCAATAAGATTAGAAGTATAACGTGCATTCTTATTTTTTAGAAGCAATGCTTTTTCTATTTCTATTTTTCTTTTTTTAACCATGTGCCAATCGCATGAAATTCTCTTCTTTTGCTTCCAAAATAAGTGGCACGACAAGTCGTATCGCATTATCCGGTGTGCTCGTTTCATTGAGGGTTGATTCATATAAAGTGAGATGACCACTACAGTTCGCAAGCAGATGCTGTAAGTCAAGGGTGGAGAACCTGTGGCCCGCGTGAATGTGCGACATGACCACATCAGAATTTTCTTTACCCAAGTTGAAACACAACATCGCATCAAAAACGAGACTTCATGACAAACAAACATGTAGACATTCAGTCAAGAGAAGTTTCTCTCGCTTCTTGACGTAGTTTTCTCTCCTTATTTTCCTTAGGAAGATAAAGGTAGAATTTGAAAATGTAATTTTTGCCGCTCTGCGGCTCGCCAGCAATATTCCACAATTCATGTAACCCGTGATAGCAGATAGGTTCAACATCCCTGCTGTAAGCAATAGATTGGCTAATATTTTTACCAATATTTTGGCTAATTTCAAGTTCGTCTTACCTTCTCGCTGCTGCTCTTGCTTCGCAGGAATCCTTCTCAATCCTTCTTTTGAATAATTGATGCAAACTTTCTCGTACACTTTTTGGTTGGGCCCTTTACACTTATCTGCAGACACGCACACAACTTGAGGCTTCGTGTGGTCAAGTTGCTTTTTGAAATGCCGTCCGGAAGGTGGCGGCGGATCGATCTTCATTTCAACTTTTTTCGGCTCTTGCCCGTACAAGGGGTTGACGGCTGGGTAAATTGCTGGCTGTGGTAAGTTCGGAGATTGAGTTTGCCATCTCTTGTAATCCGGGCTAGACTGAAACTGAACGGGTTGCATGTTCGACTCTTGTGCGACAACTGATGATTGGGAAATGACCGGTATTTTTGTCGACGGTGTTGCTTCATTGACGGTCGCACTTTGGCTGCTGGAGTTCAAGTTCGGTGAGCACAAGGTAAAAGTAAAACTTGACGAATAAACGGAAGGTGAAGCTGCAGGTAACAAAAAGGGACAAAGTTGTAGGTGGAGGCGTTAAACACAATTGAGAAGAAATACTGACAAAGCAATCACGACTAAGCGATCAACCAACGCTCGGAATAAACTACATACAAGCAGGAAATCTTTTCGTTGATGTATATTTCGTGAGGCGTATCACATGATTATACCACAAAAGAAGGAGGGTAAACTATTTAAGCAAATTAATTGCTTACCAACAGAGAAATCCTTCAACGACATGTGACCCTCAGTTATACTAAAGCATTCTGGTTTCGGTAAAATGATAATTATCAGAATTATAATTCTCGTTTCAAAGCTAACTTAAGTGGCGATATGTCGTCAATACCGAAAGCACAACTCGAAAAAGTTTCGTACAAGCACATTCATCCAAGTCTGTTCTGAACATTGAAAGAAGCACGAAGTTCAAACATACTCCGATGGCATGAAAACCCAGCGTTTATATCCCCATACGCCAAACAATTTTTCCACCCTGGAGCTCAAACGCGTCCGTTGAGGCTCCGCTTCATAGCAAGCAACGAGGAAGCAGGTGTCGCAAAACAGTTTCCCGCAGAAGCTGGTTTCATCGCGCAGTTCGGCTTCACGGAGCGCAATTGCAAAGTGGAGGGTACAATTCCAGTATTTCATTCAACCGGTTGCTTTAAACTTTTAAGTTAAAACGTGTTTTGTGTTTGCCTGAGTTTGGGCAAAGGAATTCCCATCTTGCTTTCATGATTTTTCAGAACTTACAAGAAAATTTTCAGGATTTATCCGCGCACCCCTCTTCCTGAAAGTAGGCATCATTTGAAATTTTCTATGAGTCACGCTAACCCCACTGTCCGGATAAAAGTGTCAGCGAGAGCGAGACTCCCAGGTAATGGAAGTTAACGTAAACAGATACCAATCCTTTACTGCTGCCTGCAAGGACTCTTTGAGACTTCTAACTTTTCCGCTCTTTATTAAAAGTCGAAACGATTTTTACAAACATTTTAAGGTGGGAATGGAATTGTTAAAACTTGAAAAAATCACAATTTGGAAACAAAAACAACGTTGGATAATTAAAGCTCATGTACATTATCTTCCATGACCTGCCGTGTTGTTGGGAACGGGCCATGTTAGGTTTTATCTATTCGTATTAGCGCATAACGAAAGTAATAAACTTATTTACGATAACAAATGCCTACCACTGGTGCTACTCGAAGTTGCTCAAATGGCATTGCAGCGATTACTTTCATTTTTTGATGAAGCCAATAAACGCACCAAATATTTTATCTGGTTTTGGAAATAAGATGTGAGAAAGCGTTGTCAATCGTCCTAGTTGATTTGCAGTTCTGTGCGGGATCAGTGGTGGATCCAGGAAATTTGGGGGCCCGGCGAAACTTACATAGCTCGCGTGTTATGCATATTGCGTATTCCATTATTTGAGATTAATCCTGTACAAAATGATATTAACGTAGATTTAGAAGTGCTGGCCATCACAGAATGCTACTTGAAAACGTGACAGATTTTTTTTGCACATCAGCAGTATTAATTACCATCGCCCTTCAGATTGTTAGGTTCTGACTTGACAAAGCTTTCTGGTTGTGTCACAAACAGGCAAGAATATATTGGCAAGAAAACTTATCTGTAAAATATAATCGATATTTTAAGAAAGGGTGGACCCACGGTATTTTAAAAAAGGGGGCCCGAGGCAATTGCCTCATTTACCTCATCCTAAATCCACCACGTTGCTTGATATGACTATATGATGGAGCAGAAAACAAACGCGGCAAAGAGTTCACTCACCACTGTGCGGAATAGACGTAGTTGACGCAGTTTCTGCTCGCTGTGAGTATGATGCATCTTGTGCGTTTGGTGAGAGCTTTTGCAAAGCTGAACGTTTCTTGATGGCATTATCTTGTTTCTTTTGCACTTTTGTCGCAGTGCTCCGCGGACTGGCGCTGACAACGGACGTGACTGGAGTGTCAATGCTAGCGGGCTGTGAACCTTGTTCAATTTGTTGGTTAGAGTTTGCCAAGCCTGCGGATAGTGTGTCGCTGCAGGAAAGCTGAGACTCATTTGTCAATTTTCCGACAGTATTTGAGGTAGCAACAACTGACGGGCTAACGTCATCAACCCCACAGCCTGTCTTCAGACACGTGTTCGGTATTTTGTCGAATGCCTTTTGAGATTGATAATAAACATGACCAGAAGACGGTTGGATTTTTTCTGATATAACTGCATCCTCTGACTTAATATCCAAGTCTATTTTTTGCGACAACGCATTGTTGGAGATTACCGATGCTGCATCAGGCTTTTGCTGTGTGACGTTTTGGGGTCGCGTAGCTATGCTTTCGTCAATTGCTCTCAGAACCTCATCGACCAATCCCCTCTGTTCGTTTCTTTTAACTGTGCTGAGCTGCTTAGGCAAAGAGCCTTCCTGGGGCCGTTGATCACTTTCAGACCTCTTGTTGCCTACGCTGGGTTTGACTAAAGTTATTTTTGAACCATTGACCACAGCCCTCTGTGACTCAGAGGCGGCGGTTCTCTGTTCACCATGCGTCTCGTTAACGCTTCCAGCTTTCCACAGTGGAGTTTTAGCTTCCTTGGCTTTACTCACGCCGCATGTGGAATTGTTTGTTGCGGCAACGTCGGACTCAGAGATAAAGTTCGTTACGATTACGCTATTACCGGAATTGGCCTTGCGAGACGGATCAAGAATTATTCTACACCTTGGCGCGCCAGCACTGCAGCTGACGTCGCCCTGCATCGTGGCGGCAGCTAATTGCGACCGGGAATTTTCAGTTTTGCTTACGAAGTTGGGTTGCTTTGCAGACCAAGGATGCTGGTCATCGCAAGTAAAACGCGCTTCAACACACTGCTCCTGGCCTGTTGCAGGTGCAACCTGCGCACTGCGCGTAGTTGTGAGTGATGATAAGGAAGAAGACTGAGCTGAAGGCAACGATTCCAACTCGAATATTTGTACACTTCTACGAGGCTCACTTGGAAACTCAACGTTGGGGTCGTCCGCTTGCTGTTCAGCGCAACGAAACTTTTTCGAAAAACGTCTGCTGTCCCGTCTCGGAGGTGCAACTGGCTTCTTTCTGCAACACCAGCAACATATTAGCAAACTCGCTCCGTCCTCCATAGCTGGCTGTCCGCAAAGTTTGCATAAAGGGCGGGTCTTCTTGTTTCTTATCTGCAACAATGGACTCGCAAGCGTTCTGTCTTTCTGGTCTGGAAACACTGCTTTCGAGATGACAATGCCTTTTCCTGGAACTGTAGATTGTTTGCGTGATTCGCTGTTAGATGGAATCTCATCCGAGAATTGGCAAATTATTTTGCGATTTGCACTACCTAATTTCGCTGTTCCAGCTCTTTCCGCACAGTCAGGTCTTTCAGCGCTGCAAGAACTTGTTTTGTTTTCCAAATTCGCATCCAGACTGGTATTGTGAGAATGCGTGGCTGAACCGCTTGCGCTTGCAGTTCTTCCATAGCGACAGCACTCATCGGTTCGTGATGAATTAACAACTGCGCAACTGGTCTGACTATTAATAATTGCTCTCGATGATGCGGTCACGACGTCCTCTGAGGATTTGCTAGTCGCAAGACACGACATGGATATATTTGCCTCTGCATTCGTAACGTTCCTTTCCTCTGTATAAGTCGCCGTTTCTTTTTCGTTCTCGGACGTTCGCCGGTTTTCCTCGTCTCTGCCTATCCTGTCAAAAGAATTAACGCTGCTGGGTACTGCGCTTGAGCACAAGGCTACGCTGGATGCAAGCGACAAACCAATTGACGTTGGTGACACAGACCCAAACGACGACAACGAAAATAGCGATGATGATGATAAAGGCGAAGACGTCAACAGGGGTGGCGTCACTCCGCCTGATTGTGAAGCAGTACACGGAGAATCTGGCGTTAATGACCTGTCATTGTCACAAGCCTCCCACTTACTGCCGGTTTGCGATAAGCTGCGCTTTCGGCTGCATCCAACTGCATGCAGATCTCCCTGCTGAAATGCACTAATCGGTGTAAATGTATCTTTCCCACCGCTGCTTACATCGGGTGTCAAACTCTTCCCATAGACAACTTGTTTTTCCGTTTCTTCAAACACGCTCGATTCCCTGCAGCTTGAATGGCCAGCAGGTTGAAGCTGAAGTTGTCTGAGGGAAACTTTGCTCTGCTCGTCATATGTTTCAACATTTGCACTAGCAGGAACTAAGGCGTTTTTCGTGTGATTCGTCCTTGACCGCAGATCATCAACACTCGGACTAGGCATGTTTTTTTGACCTCTTCTGCTCATAGACCTTGCACAGTGTATTGTCTGACAATCATTGGAAGTTAAAGTGTTGACAGTATTGGTTTTGCTGGTGGGTGGCAGACCATATGTGCACTGAGATGAACTTTCTAACGCCTTGTGATTCGAACCGCTCGTGATAAGCTTTTCGTCAGAACAGCCTTCGTCAACCTGTTCGTTCAAGCACAAGTTTTGTTTCTCGTCGTGAGGCATTGATGTTTTTGTGCTGGTAGACAGATGGCTTTGCCGGTCTACAGTGTGATAGTTCTTTTGGTCGGGACATTCATCGAGGTAGTTTTCAACTCGGTCTTCCGACCCAACAAGATCAGCCACCGTTATGTTTTCTATGAATCTTCGTTCCTCTGGTGCAATGTCACCTGTGCCCTGAATTTTTGAGCTTTGATTGTGGTCGGGGGATCTACTGCCAGGTCGAAAGACAAAGTCAATGTTGTTCAAACTGGGTTGTAGTCGAGAAGCAGTACCCGGGCGGTTGGTAGGTGGAGAGTTTTTAACTTCCTTTGGCACAACCCACAATCCTGGCAGTTTGCTCGTAGAATCGAAATCAGATTCGTTACTTGCTTTTTTCTTTGCTTGTTTATAAATCTTTGCAGCTTTACCTCGGTTAGACACTTGCAGTTCCATAGCCAAAGTCATCATCGCGGAAGGTGGCACAGTTGTGTGAGAACATCTTTCTTCATTCTGGGGATCCTGTTTAATTATTCCTTTCCTATCCCAGAAATTGCGCTTCTGAGAGATGTCTCGCGGATGCCCGCCAAGATTTTGACCCAGATTTTTTTGCAGCATTTTACTAATAACCGTGTTGCGAAGTGAAATCAAAGCTTTGAAAGCTGTAGTAACATCATTCAATTCACAAATGAACAGATTTAACTCACTTCCTAATTACAGAAAATGTTTGTTAAAAACAACACTTTCCGTACCATACACAATCACATTTTTGTCACGTTTTAGAGTTATCAGCTTGACATGTCTGAGCAAGCTCAGAAAAAACAGCTCACATTATTTTTCAATCTAAAAATATAATAATAAAACTATAAACAAGGGAATAAGGAGATCGCTACAAGCAAATCACTTATTTCTGCTTTTTCTTTGTATGTAACTTTCACATGTACAAGACATGCCTTATTTGCTGACATTTTTCAATAGATTTTACTAGCTGGATGAAGTCATTTTTTTATAGTGTGTTACTTTCACTAAACGATTTCAGTCTGCTAGTTCTGACCTTCTATTCTAGGGCCCAGGCGTGGGGAACCTGCGACCCGCGTGAATATATGATATGACCCGCATCAGAATTTTCGCTACCCAATTTAGAGTACAAAATCGCATCAAAATGAAGCTCCATGACAAGCAGCTACTTAGATGGTATGTCAAGAGAAGCCCCTCCTTCATAATTATGTAAAGGTTGAATTTTTGGATAAAATCAATTGTTTTTTTTTCGTCAGCGATAATCCACCATTTATGTGGCCCGTGATAGTAAATAGGTTCCCATTCAAACCAAGGGATATCTGGCAACGGAAAATATTTCAACATTCTCTTCAGATTCTAAGTTCCACTTTCAAACGGTTTTTGAAAAAATCAATGCAAGAATATTTGACACACTTACAGTGTAAAGCTGATTTTTGAGGACTGGCAAAGCGTCTTGACGCATTGTCAGCACTGAGTACAACCTGAAACGGGGAATGGTATCAGAAGTCTTTTTCTTTTTTGCCTAATTTACTTTGAATTTTTTATGAAAGCTCTGGTATAATTTTAAAACAAGCACTTTGCATTACAACAACACGTTAAACGTTGAAATAGCCACAATTCCATTATTTGCAATTGGTAACAAAGAGCGTTCGCCACTTGTAAAAGAGTTATCAGCAATTGTAAGTAGTTTAATGCCCCCTGGCTTCAAGTAAAATTGTAAAATATGCAGTAACTTCATAAATCAAGTACCGCACTTAGAAATATTAAACCTACGGGACTTAGCGGGAGGAGCGTGCAGAGCAGAGGTGAACACGGAGCCGGAGTGCCGGAGTGGACTTCGGAAGGAGTCTACAATTTTTGCCGAAGCCGGAGGAGGACCCGGAGTCGGATTTTCGAATGAAAACCGGAGCCGGAGCTGGAGCAGGAGTGAGATTTCAGTTTTTACAGGAGTCAGATAATTAATTTTATTAAATTTAAATTTTCTCTGAAAGGCTAACTGTTAGATTAATATATTTGCTCTATTCTCTTGGATAAATTAGTCTGTCATTAGTTTAGGCTGTTGAGGGTGAGGGAGGGTGACAGACTGGCGGTCTGTGTTCTGATCTGATTGGTGCATGGCGTATGCTCTGCTGCTGTATCACAGGACGTTAGTTACAGGAAGTTTTACCTCTTTGCTGGGTCGTGTTTTGAGCAGTATTCACAATTTGTTATTTCCAGTGAAATGTAGAAGACAACAATGCATGTAATATGTATCTTTATAATGCAGCAACGTCAACAGCAATGCAGTTTCAGTCAAGCTAGCAGTAATGCAGTTCGGGTATTCCTAAACATGCCATTGCCATCTTGCAAGCTCAAATACAATATTAATTGTGTGAATAAAGTGGTATGAAGTGTTTTCAGTGTAGCCTACGTGGCTTTATTTGTAGATGCTAAAGTGCAAAGATAGCAGTAGTTGTCTTGTTCTTGTTTCATTGTGCTTGTGCCTAAATCACAGAGTTAAATACAAATGTTATACATGACTTAGTTCAGGTCAGAGCTGAAAGAGTCAAATGAGATTTGGTTCACATGAGAACAACGTATGATTCTATTTCTTGGTTTCAAGTTTGGTAGCCTAGTGCATATTTTGCCTCATGAGGCAAAATGAGATGTACAATACACAAATACAAAATGAGTTAGGATTTAAAGTTAGGGAAAACCTGCAGTTGACCAACACAGACAAAAAACCACTACCTGCTTGCCATCACTAAAAGCATGACAATACTCATCCATATTGGACAAAGGCAAAATAGTTCAAGCAGTTATTTTACCTCATGTGGCAAAATAGACTCTGCTTTCAAGCTTTCGGAGTGTAAACAGGAGTCGGAGTGTAAATTTCAATGAGCTCCGGAGCAGGAGTTGGAGTCACTTTCTTAGGAACAGGAGCAGGAGTCAAAAAAAGTGACTCCGATCACCTCTGGTGTAGAGTACCACAATTATCATCAACAAAAAATCAGGTTTTGGTATTTTTGTGCGTCCATGTAAGAGAAATCATAAACCAACTGAGATAGCGGTACCTCACCATAGTTTGCTGATCGCTTCTGCAGACCTCAGGCAGTTCAAAACCCAATAAGTTGCAAGAATTTTATTCTAGTAAATGCTGATTTCTAATAACAATCGTAACGTCTCCAGCTTGGGATAGCTACCGTGAATGTTGGTTTCGAGTCTTGACCTTGGCAGTCAAAACCGAGTATATCCTATTCTATTGCCAAGCAGTGTTCTCTCTTAGGTGTGCAAATGCGTAGAACCACCAGGCCATTTGCGCAGTGAAATCTTATCCTCGCGGACTAATAAGTTCCAAATTTATTATCGTACCGTATCGCATAGCTCTTTCACAGCAAACGCTTCACTAGTTGTGTGTCTGCATGGTTGCGCATTTGCATGCGCACTGAAACAAACATTTGCTCAGTGTAAAACCTTAGAGGGAATACTGCTGCTAAGAATACAAATATAGTGCAAAGGGCTTTCAGTACAAGCATGATCTGAAGGAAAGTTTTCAGTGGCTTTACTGGAACATTGCTAAGTTGTACTGATGTTAAAAAGTAAACTTGCAGCCGTTTAAGAAAGCATAATTTGCACAAAAATCGACAGAAATAAAATGAAAAAAATGAAAACTAACATATATGGATTTCTTAACTAAAAAGTTGAATATCATGCACGCTCCAACATGTATAATGTGCGTATTCCAAACTGACAGGATTTTCTCATGAGAACCACTAATGCGTACCATTGGTTATTTGTCTATAATTTCCATGCACGCAACTGGTCTTCAATGTCTTTTGACTGATCTGGTGAAAGTGTTTTGACTAGAAAAAATAAACGATCAGATGGGAAACAAATCAAATCAATCTACATTTGTTTATGGTCAGGCCACGTACGACCTTCTTCCTTCGATGGAACTGAAGGTCATATGCAAGATTTTCTATACCTGTATCACCGCTTCACCAAGCCCAAGCGACACCAACATAGTACGAAAACACAAACCAAATGTGAAATTTGAATACCTCTAACTCTAAAGATGTGCCAGCAATAAGCAAAATCAGTTGCAAACTTGCAGTTTACAATCACATCAGTGTTTTGAACAAGACTTTCCTGAACCGCAACGGAAGCTGAGCTTTCCTTTTCGCTGTCTGTGCATTCGTTTGCTTCGTCCCTCCAAGGGACAGTAACAGTTTTGAGTTTATTGGATGTCTTTCTATGCAGTTCTGTCGTGCAGGATAATCATAATTTCTAAGGCGTAATAAGTTACATAACGAGCATTTACTTCAATTAATCGTAATCCAGGTACTCTCTATTTCTGTTCTATAGCGTGATGAAAAAATCTCGGCTTCTTCGTTTAGCTTCGTGTAATACTCCAGAGGCCTGAAGAAAAACTTTCTTTAAGCAATAACGGCACTAACAATAAAAGATATCAGTGACAGAAAGCATTTCTGTTTTGCTGCCAGGATAATGATAAATTGGGTCAGCACAATCGAAAACACGAACTACGGCCATCTTAAGCGTCGGGTTAAATGATCGTAAACATCCTGCTAAGTTATCTTTAGGTGGCTGCTCTCAACTCATGCTTTTCAAGACTGACAGCCCACAGCAGATCCATGATAAGAAACTGAACAGGATGATCATGCTTTCGAGCGAGTGATTTGCCATGCCTGTTTCAGCTGGGCAAACGCATTCGCCATTAGTTGATTGCATTCATCGTGACAATAGATGCAGCTGTTCGTTTCGTGAAGTACACTTCACCATCAGAACGCTTTCACATGCATATGCGTTGTACGGTACAAACACTGGCGCCTCGTGCGCGTCGCTGAATCATAACTATCATTAGAATGCTGGGATTTCGATGAACCTTCATTCTTGCAAAGTCAGTTCAACAAACAGGAAATAATGTCATATGTTAGTTCAACAACCACACTGCACGTTTTTATTCAGCGTTGTCGTTTTAAACAGAAGCTCTAGTTTTTAACAATGGTCCTCAGCCCAGATTCTCAGCTGTGTGTAGAACCTACAGCAGCTAAGAATCTCAATACAGGCAACAATTTGCAAATTTTCAGCATTCAAGAAAGCAAAAGCCAACTGATACTTGAAGTATCATGGCAAAATCAAGTTAGAATACTCGTAATTCAGACATTGCTTACATGTATCACAAAGCTATGCACTCACATGGATTTAATGGGACGAGGTTGGTGGTATGCCACTTTAATTATTTACCTTGATTTTTAACAATTCCTGGTACAACTGACTGCTGTTGCTTTTGCATTTGAGAATCACGGAAATGCTTGGTTTGCGACCGCTGGTCACGTTTGGGTGTCTCTTCAGGAAACATGCAAACTGTGTATTGATTGAAAAGAACTGTAGAACGATGTGGTCTGAGATCATTTTCAAGTGGAAGTGTTAAGGTTCAGGATAAAAATGCAAATGATAAATAAAAACAATTTTCGTTTTTGTGCGGATTTTGTTTATTTGTGAAAAATTGTTGTTACATGAAAACGAACAAGTGCAAATTTTCTTAAATAACGGTACGTTGTCTTACTAACTATTTCGATTAGAAACCACTGCATCTGTTTAAATCGTTTTTTTTTCTAGAAATTGCGATCATTAAGAGCATGCAGGGTCTGTCTGCAACAATAGCCAGTCAAGCAATCGTCTCTACTAAGATCCACATTTTACAAATGTTGTTGAAATCGTAAGTGGCAAAAAATAGGCAGAATTACGAAATTTAACCATTTATTGTTACTCAATATGCATTGCCAGGTTTCGACAAGAAAATTAATTGTAAAACTGAGGGTGAGTTTGTCCTGATAAAATCAAAATACCCTATCATTACTTCCTAATTGTATGAATTTATTTCCTAATTGCATTAAACAGGTGCATTTGAATTTTTCGAAAATCGGCAAAAATAGAAGCACTTTTTCCCTGTGTTCACGAAGAGCCTGTTACTCCTCCTGTTGATTGTTTATGCAAAACACCCACCATATAACGTTTCATAGACTGAACGTGTGGTGCTCATAGAAAATTTAGAAGCTTCGCTGACGTCCAGAATATACAAGCGAAAACTAGCGAAGTAGATTCCACTTGATGCATTATAGCGCCTTTGCGTGATATCTGTAAGGTCTGTATCTGTAGTTTGGTCTTTGTAATGGTTTGCAGAGAATGGAATCATTTTAGGGAAGTGCCTCCACCAATGCCTGCACTTAGCAAACTGTCTTTTGCTGTGCTATGTGTGTACGTAGCAGATTAGTGCACGACTTCAAAATTTCTTTTAGGAAACTTGCAACGTTGTCTGTGTTTACCGCATGAAATTTTCAGCCTTTTCCGGGAAAAGCCGAGAAATAACTGGGCGACAACAATAGGTTGACACTCGGTGACAGGAAAAACAATAAAGCACAAGTAGAACAGCGAAACCAAGTTATGCTGGTGTGAGGACTTTTTGAATATGCAGTTTCGCAACGCGATGTACATTCAGAAGTCGTGCTGGGAAAAATAAAGATTAGTTAACGTCTGTGGGGAAAGCACCCTTGCTGAAAGCCTTTGGTGGTTTCTTACCATCCTCGTTCATGTTGCATGGCGAATTAGGTTATTAAGTTGTTGAAAACATTTCGCGAACAATCTGCCTCAGAGCATTGAAATCAACAGCAGACATTTCCGAATTACATGTAATGTGTCTACATCAATTCTATCAATTCTATATGACTTCGTCAAATGGACGCGAAGTTAATAAAAACCGCGTAACATGACAATTTCAGAAGAGAGAAATAGATGAGTGAAAGCTATTTCGTGATATCTCAGAACTGTCGCGATTATTATATGTACAAGCAATAAAATTTTAAGTGATTATGGCAAAAAATGAGTGATACAAACTGTGAAAGAATTATTAAATTTACCCATATCGCAGATCTAGAGGTTTTAGAATGTCTGCAGGAGAGTTTTCTATCAGTAAAAAGTTCATTTTATCTCATAAAATGACTCGGTCAACTTATCTTACATGTTGTTATTCCGAAACTTTGAATACAACTACTGTATGATAACCCAAGAGTTTCAAGCACAAAATAAAAGAAACCAGATTGTTGACGAAGTAAGTGATGGGATCCAGAGCCGTAGGAGAACAAAAATGAGAGTGCGAAACACTTTTACCCGAAAAAGAAAAAACGTGCTAAATTACTGCCATACGTCTGGGGAGTTAACGGACAAAGCGGGGTCGTATTTTAAAAAATGTGCAGATGATGAGCAATTTTTCAAATCGTAGTGGTAAAGGCATCTACTTATTGCAGATAAAAATTTTAAATTAAAGTACTTGGCTCAGGTTAAAAAAACGCTTTAAATCTATAAACGCTAGGTTTCAGTAAATGGCCCCACTTGGCAATAAACAAGATATCTAGTCGCAGTTATTTTCCTCACTCTCGTGAAACATTTTTGTGGTACATTTATTGCGATAAGATCGCAAAATGGAGAAATCTGCATTCACTTGAATACACCTTCAAGCTCCATACTTGTTAAAACTGAACGCGTTTTCTGTCATTAAACCACTTTGCTGTGATCGATAACGCACACCAGAGGTAAATGCTTTTTGAAACTACGCAACTGCCAATCATTTACACACGGGTTTGATCAAGGACTGACATCTCATCGAGTCTTGTGCTGATGTCATGCTCAACCGCGTGAACACAATTATAGGCCCTAATCAAAGAAAATCGAGTATCATTTGGATGAGTACAGGGTTTTCGCTTGTTTCCCGAAAGCAGTGAAGTCCCACAGACTCTTTTTTTGCTTTGCTTATCGAATAGGATTGGCAGTAAATCTATCCACGAATCTTTTTATTTATAGCTTTCATTTTCAAGCTTTGTAGAGGAAACGAGTATCAATGATACCTCAAGTTCCCATGACTAATATTGCTGCTACTCGTACTTACGAATTTCTCACAGTTGATTTTTGAGGAGTTTCATCTGAGTGCTTAAAAACATTTACTTTTAATTTCTTTATCGTTAACGCAATAAACAAATATTTCATCGCAATTTTTTAAAACGTTGTGGTCTGCTTCGTAACCTGTTAAACTCCTGGCATTGTTTTGGTAAGTTGTGCCTATAAGTGCACAAAGAACGCTTCCTCTGCCACTCTTCTAAATTGCATATTGGATAACTTTTGTAAACAATATCTACAACGAACATATTGCCGCTAAACGTAATATTTCCTGCAAGACGTGAAAAAATAAATAAAACTTACTCGTTGTTTACAGAACAACAATAAAACTGCAATAACAACTAAAAGCTGTTGTAATGCACCGGTTGACGTGCACATACACGCACCACGAGAGATCAGGCATAGCGTTTACAAGGTTTGTGTATTTAAGTACTCTCCTTAAAGCTCCGAAACCAGGCCAACATAAGTGCAGCAAGAAAGAAAACCCAGCAGTTTCATAAGCGATGCCTCCGCGGTGTTTGCGGTGTCGCATGAAGGAACAAGATCAGCAACGAGGTTATTTTGCAGCGCACTGGCTGTCGCTCCTTGTTTATATCAACAAAAGGCGCTTGCGCTGGCTTGGTCCTGTATGTCGTCTTTCTGAGCATCTTTTTCCAAAAAAACATTCCCTAATCTCGTCCTCAGAGTGGGCGACATAAAACCAAAAAATGTCTGGCCTGGCGTCTATTCCTTCGCCAAGAGTGCCACTATGACCGTTCTCTCATATAACGATCACCATCTCTCGGAGGGGTTCTGGCGCACTACTATCAGCTTTTCTTTCCCTGTCTACTGTAAAACCTTTGTACTCTTTACTTCAATCATTGGTTGAGTTGTATAACACTATTGTATTGTAGACATATTCTAAATGAGTTGTTATTTTTTCCCACTTGTCAAACCAAATAATTCTGTTAAAACGTTTGTGGTGAAATTTGCACTTGTTAAATCAACCAAACATAAAGACATCAAATGCTTATATACACGGACTGCAGCAAATGGTGATGCATTCGCAGACGTTAAGCAACAGTTCCCCTTTTGATCTTGAATACTCTTTGAAATAATAATATTGGTATTGCTGTTTCTCTTAGCGGTGACACTTGTTGCTTTGATGGCTGTCAGCTGCATTTCATAGAAAGTTTGCTGAGATCAAAACATGTTTTGAAAACGTCCAAAATGATTTCATTTGTATCTGCTGTTTTAGTGTTGTTGTTTCTAATACGATTTTGAAAGCCTTCCACGCAGTGCCGGATTAACAATAGTAGCAAATGTAGCAATTGCTACGGGCCCCGCGCTTTTGGGGGCCTTGCGGTTCTTTGTGTTGCATTTGTTCTTTATTATATGCAATGGTGGATATCACAATTTAGGTGCCCGAGGCAAACTCTCAGAAACGGGGCCCTATATTTTACACATGCTATACAGAAAGTTTATTCGCTGAAATTTTTTGACTTTTTCTGGGAATTTGCTTCTGCGTGAAATTCTATTTCACATTGTACATTGCTTGAAGTTTTTATATTTTCATTCGTTCTTTGTATACACATAAAGTTTGTTGAGGGGACCCTTTGGCACATTTGCACATAACTTTTGCTTTCTTTTGAAAAGCATATGACTTGCTTCAGGGCTTATTAAATGTGGCTGTTGAGTGATGAATAAACTTTTTAACAAAACCATGCAAAACTAAGTGCGAAACTCTCAAAAGGATGGCCCCAGACGACCTCCTCGTTTGCCTCCCCTAATATCCACCCCTGATTATATGTATAGAATGTTTTCAGTCCAAGAAGTCACTATTTTGTTAAATTGGCTATTAGCAATTAAGAGAAAGTTTTCGATTGAATTCTTTTACATTAGACTATTATGATTTGAAAATTAACGTATTTTACAGTTACTTCCAATTCTGGGACCACTCAAGCAATGAGGCAAAATTGCAGCAATTTCCAGATATTAATTGACTGTATTCTTACGGCATTCAAAAAAGAAATTATTACGTCAGATTGACTTTCGAAATGATTTGACAAAATCTAGGAAATGCAAGCTAAAGCAGTAGGTTTGTCGCTTTTGGCAATCGGCTTCGACCCCTGTGATTAGACTACGCTGTCTAAATGCAGCAATGATCAAATTTGTTGATGAGTTTGGAAGCATTAATTACTGTCTCTGTACTGTACTTGTGAGCTTTACAGTAATGTATTCCTTCTTGGTAAAAATATACGTATATGCATTTTTGGTAAAAAAATGTGTAGCCCATGATGTCCACCATTTGCTATTTAAGACCAGGTTTTTCGTACTTACAAAATTCAGTATGCCTAATGTTAGTCACATAGATGCCCACAGAATTTATGATTTAACTTTAACAATTGTTTACTTGTTCAAGTTTATTTTCAACTTAGGGCCTCGCACTGTTAGGATGATACCGGCCCGGCGCTACCTTAATCCGGCACTACTCCCAAGTTGTTGCAAGATGCATCTCAACTATTTTTTGGCTCATGGACCATTTTTTTCAAAACAATATCCGTTGGACCACTTTGCTATGCTGATACCTCATGAACAATTATAGTTGAAACTGTATTGCACATAGATGGTTTTACATAGTTAATTGTACAGTAAAGGTTACACTTTTCAGGAATGTTTTGTCAGGGGTTCATGAAACTCTGTGTACCACTAGAAATTCCAGGTGGTACACCGGTGGACCACGTTGAGACTCACTGATTAAAAGCGAGAGCGAGGCAGAACTTGTTCGGAACACACTTCCGAGTAGCTGTAGTTATAATCAGTGGCTGTTGAGTAGGGGCGTATTTACTTGGGGTAGGTAAGAAAACGCCCTCTTAGTCAAAAATTTTACACCAAAATGAACCACCTTCATTTTTTCAATTTGGGAAGATTACTATTTGAGCTCAACACGTTTCCAACACTTCGCAGTAGGACAAACTCACGAATTTCTTCCGTGCACCTACGTCCAGATGATTGTTTGGAAAATATGGTCAGACACTGCATTACCGCATTGTCAATGTTTTGCGTGTTGCTCATCCTTTCTTTCTGTGCATGGTTGCGTGCCTGACGCAATAAGCTAGGAATAATGAAATTCAAAACAGTCGCGCAACATATTCGATACAACGGGTTTGTTCTGCATTTGTTGGCAATTTGTTGGTTGGCAGCATGAAGAAGTATTTGCAAACCTTGGAGCAAAGAGAATCTTGCAGGTCTTGCTCAATCGCATGAGAAATAACTACGTGTGAAGCAGTGATTTAATTGAAGTCATTGGATGTTTCAAAATACCGCTGCTTGCACCGTCAGCGAAATTTGTTTGATGGATTTTTGTGGGCGATGAAATCGATCAATGAATTTTCTAACGGTGAAGACAGATATTTTTTGAAATGTCCAGTATAATTTATTTCAGATAGTTGGTTTTTGCGTTTTTGTTTCTCGTTTGTATTTCGAGGTTGTTTTACTGCTTCTGGAAAACTTGTCGATCCAGTGAAAGCAGTGAAAGCATTTTTATGCTGGTAAAGTTGGAGGAAATTTCAGATTGTAACATATTTCCTGAATGCTTCTGAAAACGTTGTGGCGGGTCAAGGGTTACCAGATAACTTACAATTTTTTCAGGGACGTTTTTCGTTTTGTGATTATTGAAATAGTTTAAACCAGTAAGGAACAATTAGCGGCCCGCGGGCCACATGTGACCCGCCAAAACGTTTTCAGTGGCCCGCGGCACTGGTGTAGGAGGCAGGGGTGCAGGGGGTGCAAGCACACCCCAAAAAGTTTTGATTGATGAAAATCCGGGCAAAATCCCTTAAAATCCGGGCAAAATCCGTGGAAATCTGGGCAAAATGGTGTGATAATCTTCGCAAAATCGCTTGACGTGCTTTGATTTGAAAGAAATGGCGGACAGAATGAAAATGCGGGCGTTTTTTTGAAGGTTATTCTTTTTTGGAGTTTTTTTCGGGCAAGTTAGAAGAAATTTGGGCAAAAATGGCACTTGATGTGCTTTGATTTGAAAAAAATGGGGTCCAAATTGAAATCAGACGTTTTGCTTGAGGTCATTTTTTGTAGTTTTTTGTCAGGCAAGTTTGGGGAAATTTGGGCAAAAATCTTTCGCACCTCCAAAAATTTGCCTGTTCCTACACCTATGGCCCACGGAAGCATTCAGGAAATATGTTCAAATCTGAAACTTCCTCCAACTTATCACAATAAATGTTAGTGCTGAGGCTAACTTCAACAGAGACTTGCTTCTACTTCCATTAGAAGGTACGGCCCTCCGCTAAATGTGACCTTTTCAAAGCGGCCCCCAAGCCAAATTGATTGACCACCTCTCTTTTAAGCTATTTTCAGCAACGAAATTGAAAACTAAACAAAACTTATTATGACGACACAACTGTTCTTGAATAGTATAATTTTTTTAGTACCACACAACTGTTAAGATGGAACAAATCTGCATGTTCTTCTGTTCAATTACATTGTTTAATCTTGATTCTTGAATGTTCAATATAATCAATATTTCAATAATGAACAATTTCACAGCTGCTATTCTTTTTGCTACTCATGTTGTTGCGTAGCATTTACCACCAGGTTTCAAATCAAGCAGATAAATTCGATCTTCTGGCGATTATTTTAGTATTTTGCCAATGCCAGAAAAATAATAAAATAATCGCCAGAAGATCGAATTTATCTGCTTAGTTTCACAACTGTTCAAGAATTTTCAAGGACGCTAGAAAATATTCAAGGGAAAAAAATATTTTTCAAGGATCAAGCACATAACCAGTTTTGGTAGAAAATTCAAGGACAGTCCTTGGCGCTCACGGGCGCATGGTAACCTTAGGCGGGTCACATGCGGCCCACGGGCCGCTAATTTTCCACTCCTGGCTTACAATTTCAATAATCACAAAACAAAGAAACGCTCTTGAAAAAATTTCAAGTGATCTGGCAACCCTGTGTCGAGAGAAGGGAACAAGAGGACAGGCTACGCTGCACCCGGGGTCATCAAAAGGCTCGGACAAACCAGCACATTAGAAAACAAGATGCAAGTCCAGCCAATTTTCTGCTGTGATTCTGTTATCAGAAAAATTTCGTTCCCATAAAAATTTTGTCATTAAATTGATGCAAATTTTTGCAGATGCTTATGGAATTTTGCCTACTTTTTGTATTTTCAATCGTATTTGCTACAATTCGAATGTATTACAGCAAATTGGATGTTACAATACAATTGTTTGAACATTCACTCGTGACCGAAGTACGGTCTTGAAGTCACAATTGAATAAAGTTTTCAAACGTGTCTAGAATAGAAGCACAACTGTACGCAGAGCCAGAGTCAGCTTTCGACGCCCCTACGCCCAGCTCACTCTTCGCATCTATGCTGCCATAACGGGCTTGGTGGGAAAGCAAAACTGACTTTGTCTCCGGGCGTGGGAAGCCCAAGTTACGTTACTGCTTGTCTTTCTGTTCCATGTAATCAGTGATTTTTATAGTAATCGCTGATGCAATGCAGCTCTTCTCACCACTGTGTACCTCTCATGGGAAGTCAATATAATTAGATTATTACGTAACAGTCGGTGTAAACAGTTTGTATTGCAATGTAACTGAAAGTGGGATCTACATGTAGCCTACTATTAACTGTAATATAATGTATGCGGTTACCAGAAAAACTGCTTGCCTGAACCGTGTCTGTCAACGAAAAGAAGCACCTCTGTTGAACATTATCTCGTAGTGCTTCAGGTAAACATCAAACCTTAAAGCAGGTTTTAGCCGTTTGAATGGAACCGAGAAGGTAATTAATGCCGCCTTTTCATTGTTATTTTCTTGCTAAGCAGCCGGTTTTGCAGAGGTATTGAAAGTACTAAAAGGTGTTTGCAAGCTGCAACTAGCCGGATGGTTTGAATGAAATCTAGGTGAGTGCATCATGAGATGAGTTACAGAGATCCATCACTAATCAGTTTGAACAACCAGCCCATTGTTCCACAAAGCAACTGTACTTGTGTTTTTACGTCATTGCAATGAATCGTAATTTTTTAGGATAATAGCGGCGTCTTACTTGCGGGACAACAGAGAGAGAGTGTGTTTCTTGCTTTATTAACTTTGTCTACGCTGATATAGCCTCAAGCAGAACGGAATGTCACGAAGTAAGTCTCCTAATCGCTAACGCGCTTGCAAAAAATGAACTGTCAGGAATAAGCGTTCTACTCCAGTCTGCACAGCAAAGCTAACTCGGTATCAAGACAACTGCCAACAGGACAACTGCGAACTAGGACAATTGCCAACTAATATAATTGCCATCTGCGAAGCGCACTGTAGTTGTGCTCAGACATGGGATAATCGTGGGTAATCGAAATCATCAATCGTAATCGATTACAATCGATTACAGTTTTTTGAGTAATTGTAATCGTAATCGATTGAACTGACTAACAATGACATGTAATCGTAATCGATTGCATTGTCAATTTAATCGTAATCGACGATTACTTTCGCGATTAAACTTGGAAATCTTCACCCTACACACCACTGTGCGATGAACCGCGGTTTTAGTGGCAGGGTTTCTTCCTTTGTCACAGTTTTTTATATTTGTTTGAGAGGAGGCCGTTAGCTCGTCTGTGTGCGTTAAATCCAGATAGTCCAGCGGCAAGCACAGCGTTTGTAGCGAATTCTCGCTTTGTTTCTGTTAGCCTTTCTGTTGGCGGCCAGAAGTAACGCATGTGAGTCTAGTGAGACGTAGCAACAAAAATAAGAGCTTTTCTTGAAAACGAGTTGAAACTTCGGCAACAGAAGAGATAACGACACCACTACGAGTAGAGGTGTTGGTTTTATTCAACTATATTCGGAGTGAATCTATGTGAATGTAAGTGCTGGAGTAGACTACATTAGTGCAGTAATCTATATAAATTGATTTTTTTGCAAAGAAATAAGATAATTTAACCCAAGTCGAAAGCAACTTTCCACAATGCTGATAACTATCATGTCAACAGAGATCATCCACAGATACTGGTAAAAAGAATTCAACTAATCCAGTTAGCTTTTGTCAGCCGTTGATGTGATGTTTTGTCCAATAGACAGATGCGCAGCTGTATTGGCATCACTGTTCATTTAATTTCATATGAAAAACTACACAATGCTATGCTGCGCTTGCAGACAATCCAAAAGACATCACACAGCTAAAAACATCGTAACCCGCAGTTTGAAATAAATAGTCAGCAATTTTGAAATTACTAACACACGACGTTTCAGCGTTGCTGGACGAAAGTTTAAGCCTGATTGATGTCGTTTGACTGATTGAGGTTTGAAGCGTTGATGTTTACCAACTGTAACAAACATTTTTTAAAAACTGATTACTTTTGTTTATCAATATTTAAAGTGTTTGATGCAGTGGCGTAACTGACGGGGTGCAAGGGGAAAAGGGAAAGATTCCCTTCCCTGGCAAAGATTAAATGTAAAAACCGTGCCCACACTTGGCTTATATTTTGGTTTTCAGTAAATTTTCGTTTTTTTGCGTTTTTCGGCCAATTTCAGAAATGCGTACCTCAGCAAAAATTGTAACCCTAACCTGAAGACGTTCAAGCGTGTGGTCATAGCACGAAGATGTACAAACGCTTTCGAGCTACCTTAACACGCGACCAATTAGTTTGAAGAAAGTTAAGACCACTGCATCGTCCTTTGCTATGTAAAAATTAATGACGTTCCAATGCTTTTGCAAAAGTTTAAATCGGTTCAAAATATGGTAAAGTTAGTTCAATAACTAGTTGAGCAAACTATGCTAACTGTCAGGAACGCATGGTAAAGACGCAATAAAAACAGAAAGTGTTGGTCAAGTGCCGTTAAAAAATGCAAATTTTTGGAAACACGTTTCAACCTTTAAACAAAGGTGTTGCGTTTTGGGCAAAAACATTGTGTTGGGAAAAAAATTTTTTCCTGAACAAAAATAATTCCAACTTCAACACCATATTAAGCTGATTTAAAGTGAGCAATACTCCGTGGAGTATTTTCCTTTGATTTAGGGTTTGAGTATAGTCATCCACATGTGGATTCACCATCATTTCTCAAGTTTTTTGGGAGTGTTGGTTAGTGCTGGGCTCCTAAAGTGGCCAGTGGGCTTCTTTCAGCTAAGTTTTACCCTCTTGCTCAAACTTCTATTACGCAACTGGTTTGTTGTCTGCACAAACATCTCAGTCAACAATTAATGTGATTTTTCCTTTTTCCGGTATTTAATCCTTACAGATTGGCAATTTCTTTTAGTGCATTCATTCATATCGTATGTTGTCTAAAAACATGCTTACATCAAACCATGCAAATGGATTTTGTTTTCTTTCTGAGAATGTTTCAAGACAAATGTAATCGCGATTGTAATCGTGATTACTTTCAATGTAATCGTAATCCTTATCGATTACATTGTTGTTTTGTTTATTCGTAATCGAACATGTGTCAAGCAATCGTAATCGATTACATTGTGACGTAATCGCCCCTTGTCTGGTTGTGCTTTCTCTAGTCCAGTGCTTCTTAACTCTTTTACCCCTGCCATCGATTTCTGCATTCCCATTCACTCTATTGTGAATGCATGACCGATGTGACAACAATCATGGCGCATCGAATGGTCATTCTATAATAGCATTTGCTCTACTACATCCACAGCCTCCTTTTCCCATGCAGCAAATTAGCTGCGACCTTCAAACAAGGTTTGATTACAGACTCGTCTTGGCAAACTGTTTTTTTTTTCGTTTCATCAGCACATACAGTATTTGAAAAGCGGAAAGGAGAAGAGGCTTTTTAATAGCAAGAGTCATTTACGATTGATGACCGGAGGCAGGGCAGGATTAACCATTGGACAAACCGGGCAAATGTCTGGGGCCTCGCTCTTCTGGGAGCCTCGCGTTTGAATATCAAAACACTCCTTTACTTTGGAGCATAAAACTGGGATAGACTTAACAGTTCCATTAGCCTTCAAAAAACTATACATGTTTTATTTTGAAACGTTTGAGAAAAAACAACAAATCGCACCACAGCGGACTCAAGGTGGATTAGAAATAATCGCGAAACGTCTCAAAATAAAACCTGTATAGTTTTTTGAAGCCTTTTTATTGTTAATGAAACTCGTTTACTGGTTTTTCATGTTTTATGCTGTTCACCACGTGTCAAAATTGTAGAGCTTTTTGATTGCTGCGTCTAGTATATAGGTTAAGGAAACTGACAACTTCACATTTATCGTTTTTGAATGACTTAAAATAGTTGAACCAAACAGCACTACGCTTTATAACCCAAGAATTAGATCGAAATCAATGCGTCCATGGGCGTCCAGAGAAATTTTACCAGGGCGGCAACGTCGAAATTTTGCTTATCCTTTTCAGGTTGCTGACGATGCAATGTAAATGGACATTCACAAAACGCTTTACCCTTACACCCCATTAGACTGTGCTGGTTGAAACTCAATTCTCAATCTTTTGTCTGAAATGTTTTCCACAATTCGGCTATCAGAAATGCTTTTTCTTTTCATAAATTGCCTTATATCTACTTTTTCGAGCACTTTCTACAAATAAGTCATGGTTTGAGAATAATCAACGGCCAGAACAACATTAGCTGGGAAAAAGAAGAAAGTTAGACACTTTCGCAAAGTTTCGCAAAGTTGTTTCAAGCAATGAGAAGTAGAATTATATGTTGACAAGACTATCGGACAACTTACCAAAGTTAGAACACCACGCAGGCTTAAAAAAACTGAGAAGATGAATTACGAAAACTCGCCACAGCAAATGTAGCTTTGCACTTCGTGCTCACTAAGAAGTCAGAACTAAATCTTAACGACAAAGACGTATTCCCACAAGTCTAGATCGGCGTATTCTAACAAGCCCCGTATTTTTATGCTGTGTGAAAAGCATCCAAAGGTAGCCTGCATAAGAGTCGTTTGATTAATCCATTCACTCGGGCACATTGATCACAGTCTCACACTAACAATGAGTTTTTCAAACTTTCGGAAGCACTGTCACAAACTTTCGGAAGCACTGCTCCTAAAAATGGGTTTTTCAAACTTTCGGAAGCACTGTCACAAACTTTCGGAAGCACTGCTGCTAAAAATGGGTTTTTCAAACTTTCGGAAGCGCTGCCATCAAAAGTGTCACTGTCTCGCTGCATTACCTACCAAGGTATTTATGTTCAACAGTCACATGTAGGGCTCCCATCCAGTGATTTCAAATAAACCCATATTGCACACAAAAGACATACATATTCGTACAATAAAAACCCAGAAAGCTTGTGTTACGAACAAAAACATGTAAGTGTGCTTATTTGAGTAGAAAGATAATGGAATACTGATTTAATTAGTTGCGAAATGCTTGTCGTGATCGTGAGGGTATCAGTCTTAGATCAAACAAAGCGCTGTTGTCCACTAGATCACGGAAAAGTTGTTAGATGTAACTATTGCAAAGCTCCCATTGCAAAACTTCAGTCAAGTAGTATGGTTCAAGTTGCTTTTGCGTGATATTTCGTCGAGAGCATTTTTCTTTATAAGCGGTGTAACTTTTGATCTGCGAGTGAGTGTAGACATATCTTTCCTCAATACATATGTCAATGGAGATATGTGCAGTGAAGATGGTCAGAGTGTCTATGACAATAAGATTGTTGTGTATAGTGCCACGGTAGCAAAAAGATGTTTTTTTGTGATACAACTTTCTGTTTCAACAAATTAACTACATGCGATCCGCCGTGCATGATCACCCCCAGTTGTTTCTGAAATGTAGGCTGCCAAATCGTATCACTGTTGAAGTTTTTGACCGGTGCTTCTGCAAAGTTGAAACGAGAGCATGTGAAACGCTACACAGTTGCGCTAAGCGTTTAGGTGGCCTCGAGGTCACGACTTTTCCCAGGGCCTCGCGTGCATTTAATACGGCCCTGACTGGAGGGAATTTTGCTGTTTGCACAAACAGTGGTGCTGCTTCTTCAAAAATTGCGGAAACTTGTTCTGATGAACGCCGCGTTCCTTTTGTAAATGACTCCGCAGTTTTGAAGGAGCCAAACACTGGTTGTTGTATTGAACATGCATTGAGCGGAGGACTCATGGCTTCATCCGTCACCTTTGGAAAGAAAAAATCCATGCTTGATATAATTATCATTCCTCTTTATCTATGTTAAAAACCCATAGACAAAACGAATGGTGATTTGCAACGTATGAAAATCGGACAATTGTGTGCTGTGCTATGGAGTTTTTTCCTCCTGGCTTGCGTGATTTCTTGGCCTGGTGCGACATTCAGGTGCTGTGGTGAGTGTATTTCCTTCACGCATTCAGTGAAAGCAACAAAGTGACATTTGATAGAAAGTTACGTTTGGTCATTCCGACACGTCTATCAGAAATAGCAAATACAATATGGAATTTGAGAGCTTGTTTACAACACCTAGTACGACTTAAACAAGTTCGTACTTGATGTTACGCGCAAGAAAAGTTCAGGATGATCAATATGCGATGCATCCACAACGCGATGCAATCGGTTAAAAAAGGAAGACTGTTACGCATATGGCGCCTCATACATTTCTTGAAAAGCATTAGTCAATTGTAATTGTATGGATTTATGAAAAGACGTTATTCCAAAGTATAATTAACCCTCAGTGGCTGGCGATTTGGGTAGGACCCAAATCTATAGCGAGGTCTAAATATATCAGGGCCGTAGCCACCAGATTAGGTTAGAGGTGCTAGTACTGCCATCAGATTTGAAAAGGTCAGACTAGAAGTAGCCAGGGCCGTCGCCAGCGGGGGGCCAGTGGTACCCGGCCCCCCATTTAAAATATGTGCTCCACCATTTCATGTTTGGCCCCGGGTTGCTGCATACATCCAATATTGTTTTTAAAAGCTGTGGCCCCCTTGTGATTTTTGGCCCCTGGCTGGGAAATCCTGGCGACGGGCCTGGAAATAACTTCTCTTATGAATGACTGCCTTAGAATTCTAAAAATTGCTGAGCGGCTTTAACAGTGTTACGGTTGAAGCAAGACGGTTGATTCAGCCTTATATACGAACTTGCTGAGTTAGTTAAGTAAATAATTGACGTTGAAAAAGCTTAATCGCGTCACATCTTGACTCTTTAAGTTACGAAAATGGATGTGACGTAAATCTTAAATGTTTTTGTTGCTTGTAAGTAGGATGTCAGTCTGTGATCATAAAGTCTTTATCAATGGAAAACCAATATAACTGTTCTGGAAACAACTTTTTCCTAAAGGTTCAGAAACCGTATAGAGAAATTAAACGTCATAGCAACACTTTTCTCTGTGGCGTAAAAATACGTGCTTGAAACATTTTCATGAAGATCTCACTCAAAAACAATCAACAGAAGGCTCGTAACCAGGGGGAGGCGCAGGGGGGCGAAGACCCTTGCAAAACTTTTCGTCCCCCCCTGGAAAAAGCTGTTGGATATAGTTACAAACTATTGGACACAGTTTAAAACATTTCGGCCCCTCTCAGAAAACTGTTGGCCACCTCTGCTGTCCCAAGCTGGTTACGGGCCTGATCGACAGTGTTTTAACAAAAAAATTTGTTCGAGACTATAAAATTATGTCGAAAACAGGTTTGAAAAACGGCAGCTGCGCTTTCTAGACTGCTAAATTTAAAAAAATGTGCCTGTAGCAATATACTAGGTGCATAGTGACCTTACATTCATAGGCTTCAACAATTGCAACCAATGTTGCTGGTATGTTTGGTTGTTTAAAGCACGAATTGATGATATTGCTTCCCAATCATTGGATTTTCGTTTAGAGCGAATATGAAAACTTTCGAAAAATGTTTGTCGTACAAAACATGCACCTATTCTTGGAAATTTAGTGATCTTCATAGCTTTTAAGCTGGCTTCCACTAAAAGTACCAAAAGTGCGTTTTTACCGAAGGGTCAATATGAAATGGGCTTCGGATTCGGAAAACCCAGGATGGCCACAATCGACTAACCTGTTTCAAAACTAGAATGGTTTTATTAAAAATGATAGCTTTACATGTGAAGAAAAAATGTGAGAAGTAAATGTAATGAAGGGAAGAAGATCAATATCTTCGGGTTCGTCTGCCAAACCTCAGCTGAAAAACAATTCATCCGTTTTCGCCGATTCATTGCAAGTTCTATCTTACACATGGGCGTCGGAAGGAGGGGGGGCTTGGCCCCCTAGGATTTTGCAATTATTAGCAAAAAAAGGTTGTTTTTTCAATTTTGAGGGGTAATAAACAAATTTCACCAGTTTTGGCCCGCCCCTGGAAAAAAAATTGGGAAAATCCCCTACTGCCCCCCCTGGAAAAAATCCTTCCGACGCCCATGATCTTACAAGCAGTTTTTACTTGACAAGCAGGTTCAAACGGCACTAGGTCTTCACGGAATGCAATTTAGTTTTTGCTGAAGTGTTGCATATGTTTAAAATACATAATTTTCGCTTGTCGGTATTCCGACTGAAGACCTAACTGCTGAAGGTTCAATCAAGAGAGATTCATTATACCAATCAACGCATCTCTAACAAAATTCTATTGTAGCCATATGTTCTAACTCAGCGGTTCTCAACCGGGGGTTACCGGACCTTTGGGGGTTCGAAACAAGACTTTCGGGGGTCCGAAATGCGATTTTCGAGGGTGGGAGTTTGCTTGTTCGCAGATGTACTTTTTTCAAAAGACGCGAGATTTGTGAAACCTTGTAAGTTCTATTGCGCAAAAAAACATTATCCAGCATAATTGTTCCAGTTGGCGTTACTAATTTAACAACTTAAATTGCTAAATGTGTGTACTGCTATTTCTGCTTCAAGTTGCGGTTACCATGCCGAAGATGGCCGGTGATGCGATTGTAAATGCAGTGCGACATTTAAATGTTTATGGCGCAACCAGGTCAGATTGTTGCTTGGTGCTACACAACTCAAAAGTTAGAAATCGAGTACAAAAGCCCTGTCTATTCTAGTGCCCTTTGCAATAGCATATTCGTGCAACCGGGATTTTCCTCTCTACTTCATTTATAAAATAAGTATCGGAAGTCTTTGAACGCCTCTAACGATTTGCGTGGCTATAATTATATGTGTGCCACGGTATGAATGGATAATTTCAGAGAAGCAACAACAATATAGTCACTAGGTTTGTTTCCGATGAGCAGTAAGGTAAAACAAGAGGAACGAGTGTTTTCTGTTGTGTTGCCAGTATGTATTACGATTAGTAATAAAAATGAAAATATTGTGAAACCAAACTGTTTTTATGATTTCTACGCTTTTTTTAAACAAGGAGTTGCGAAAGTCACTTTATTTTTTTGAAAGGGATGCCAGCTTCACAAAAGGTTGGGAACGTTTGAATCTAACTGACCTTTCTGGAACACGCGTATATGAAAAAGCTGCACGACTGTTGTATGTTCCGCCTTGCCAGATTGGTGGCCTAGTCTTCTGGAGCCTACTTTGCCAGTGCTTAACGAATAAAGGGTTAGTAGTCAGAACTAATCATGGCACACCCATAAATCAAACAATAAAGTATAACTGTTGTTAAAAAACTCATATACTTTCGCATTTTTTCCGAGCCAAACATTGAATGCTACTCGGAATTTTTTTAATCTATCGTAATTGCTCAGCAAGGGAAAAAACCTGTATGATATTCTTTGCAGGGTAAGGGCAATTGTCCGGTTGGCAGTTTTCCACTGGGCAGATGCACTTGGCTGTTTTCCCGGTTGACAGTTGTCTTAAATTGGCAACTGTCCTAGTTGGCAGCTGACCTAGTTGGCAGTTGTCTGGTTGCCAGTTGTCCTGTTGGCAGTTGTCCCAGAACCGATGCAAACCCTTTCGATGCCTATTACTCTATTCACCGCACTGCTCATTGGCCAACCGCAATCTTTTTCTTGGTGCCAGAGATGTTTCAACTGAGTTTGCCTCATTTTGAGTCATTGATTTAAAAATGCTGTCTGCTTTTCCCAAGTACGTCTAGTTTACCTGCTGTGATGTGCCCATACTGAAGAAAAAAGAGCTTCAATGCCAAAGTTGTTGGTGGTTATTGTAAAGCGGTAAAATTTTGCGGAAACACAAATGTGTATTTGTTTTGTGATCTGTCAATAACAGGTCAACTCATCCTTTAAAATGTCAACCTCAGAAAAAAATTTACGCTTGGATGATCACTGAGAACGGGTGCAAAAGCATCGCCACGTGTAATTGACCAACAGTATTCAGTTAGCATGACAGCGTCCCACTTCGCTTGGAGTCATACCTCCGTTTTATTGATATCCTGATGGAGCCACTCCCTTACTTATCACTCAGACCACCAAGGTTTTCGGCGAAATGATTTTGATAGTTGTGCAGGACATGAAATTTTATGCTCATGTTAGCTCCGATATCTTGAAGAGTATTCAATAAATTCGCTACAACTTCTTACTTTTGTATCTCCCATAAACATTTTAATAAATTCTCCAACAGTATGTCAGGTACAGAATTATTTTTCACTAATGAAAGTTTGAAAACTTGGCTTAGACTTGTCATGAGTTGGAGGTGAAACGATTTTAGACTTTTCCACGAGAGGATGCGCATGAATCTTTTTCACACCAGGTACCATTTCTTCTCTTACAGGGAAGTATTGGTTTATCCAATGTTGGCATCAAGGTCTGCTATCCTATAAATATAGAAACTATGATAACTTCACGTAAATACCTTGCAACCAAAGCAAAAAAACAACCGTTCTCAAATCAACACAAATGATCCACTCGCATAAATTTTTTTCTGGTAATAACTGAATTTCATTGCATTTTTCTTCGAGACTTGGTGAGTGCTCAAGACGAAGAGATCCAAAAGAATAGCCTAAACATTACGAAGAAAATCACATTTCAAACTTCGTTTCGATCTATCAATAGAGTCTCCAAACTTTAGGATAATATTTTGAGACATCAAGATTCTTCATAAAGCCTTAAACATTATTACAGTGCACAATCTAATTTTATTGGGTGAAATAAGGCATGAATTCAGCATGATATTTCTCATAAAATTGATGAGAGGAACTAGTTGTAACTAATCAATTTCTTTAAACCTTAAAACAAGCAGCTCAGAAGATTTTAAAAGATTCAGGTCTCTTGCCAAGTCATTGAGCTCTCTTTGACGAAAGAGTTGTTGAGATAAAAAGACGGGGTCGTTGGCTGCTAGGGTGGAAACTCCATCTGCTGAAAAATGCACTTCCTCACTTGAAAGAGAATCCACCTGTGGAAAGCCTTCAAGCACAGATGAAGGAAGATCTTCACAGTGCGAAACTTGACTGATCGCCAAGTGTAAGCTATTTATATCAAGCAATTCCTAGTCTTGATGCCTTTAGTTTTCCTTGCACAGAAGCAGCAGTCGCTACAGTGATCTTTTACCTCACGCCACACCATTGGAATAGCAAACATTATAGTTATTCTGGTGGTGTTTCTTTATTAGGGCAAGTGTTCTGCGCGAGGTTTACATACAATGTTCTGTGCCCCACTCTTGTCTTGAATTTCCAGCATTACTTTGAAATCATTAAAGTAAGCACGCCTTACAAAATCGTTGAATGCTTTCCTATTATGTTCTAGTGTGTATTCACCACAAATATAGCAGAAAACGTTTTGCTCATTTAAACCACGTTTTCTCAGTGATGTAGAGCAGCCATAACCAAGATTTTGCAAAGCGTGATAAAAAGTAGTTTCGCAAGCGTAATACAACCCTTTAACTGTTAATCTGTTAATATTCAACCCTGACTCCAACTCTGAACTCACATCCGACACTAGTCCACACATGGAACCCACCCCCAAGCCTCAAAATCCATGCAGACAACCAGCCAAAGCTTATATACCAATCAAAGGTGTAAAAGAAGGCGCATCTACAAGCAATCAGCTTTAAGGTGGAGTACATAAATGGTGCTTAGGATGTCACAAACAATCAACTGACATTTGGCATATCAACAAAGAGCTCATGACTTGAAATTCGTAAAGCAAGAAAGTCATTCATCGCAAAAATCAAAACTTATAATAAGCGTGATTAAAAAGTTGACCTGAACTTAGAAGGTGCCTTGATAGAAAAAAATAAGAGTGATATTTGGAATCAGCACCCCAAACTTAGTTTTAATCAGTTCTAAAATGTAGAGCAACAAAAGTCATGGCAGCCACTGACGGAAATAGATATTACCGAAACGATTGCATCATATGTCCAAGTTAACTAGTTCTTTTAGATATTGCGTTCAGCTTGAGTTCTAATACGTTCGTGTGTAAGTAAAGTCGATTTTCTATAAGAAGAAATATATCAAAAGTAGGTTTGAAAAAATGGAAAATATTTTTCCCGATCTGTGGTTATTTTCACATCATGGCTTAAACGCCTGAAAAGTTACGAACATTTCCTGTTGATTACATAAAAATGTCTCGTTTACCATCTTTGGGATGCTTTCCATTAATCAACTAGGTATCTAAAAACAAAAGTACAGATACAGTTAATTTTGCTTCAGTGATCGAAAGCGAAACGTTTTGGTTGATTTCCACTAGACTGCTTTAAATCCAGCTATAAATGTTTCAATTTATGAAGTCAACTGTTTGCTAAATTACTGACAATGTAGCATCCGATTTCTTACTTTTTGGATCCGCATATTAACGTGTGGACAGTTGTGAATTATATTAACTTTGCTATCTTTGATCAGAATGGCTATATTGAATCCGAAACAATGCCTGAGGAACAAGCGAATTCAGGTTAATATCAAATATTTTGTTTGTAAGAATGTATTTACGACCGAAATTTACCAAATGTTGTTTCAAAATATGTGACATAAGGAGACACTAATAAATTAAAAAAACGCATCAAATTCTTGTGTCGGTGAGTAAGTGATGCAAAATGTCTTTAGTATACAGTGTAGCGATTGTGGAATATTTCCTACAAAGAAGAACGAGGACAGCAATTTGATAACGTTTTGGTCTGTTTGGCAGGAATTTTTTAGACTTTATTAATTACTTTTTTCAAGCATTTATATACACGGAATTAACAACTTGCTTACTGATTTTTTACAAAATGAGCTATAGCAGGTACCTTGCTAAGTCAGTGCCAGTTTCTTTTCAAAGAGTAGAGGATCCATTCAGGAAATCAGTAAATTACTTTCAAAAGCATCACCTTTTGTATATTTTCCAAGAACTTTGCACTATGGTTATCTTCAAGCAGCCAAATAACCCAAATCAGTTAATGATGTCAGTCATTCAGGACATGATGCAAGAACAGGGAAGGGCATGCGATATGAACTTCAGTGACTTCAGTCTTTTTGATGAAGCAAAAAATATTTCTGAAGATAGCAGCTTAAGCTCATTGCAATTTACCACGTCATCGGATGAGGAAGAAAGAAAAGAAGAAATTGAAGAAAATGAAGACCAATGCGATGGAAAAGAAAGTGAAGGCGAAGTATAAAAATATGGAGGTCAAGAAACACAGAATGGCAGTTGCAACCAAAAAATTGCAGTAAACAATGTTACAATTTCAAATCAAGATGAAAGTGGGTTGGATTCCTTTTAGAGCATTGCCCTTGATCTGTTCACACTTGGCCGACGCAAACTTTGGCGAAAAAAGACATTCATTTGCAAACAAAAATGGTGCAAAAACGAAAAAAATATGAGAAAGTTACCTTTTATTTTATTACCTTCTGTGCTGATTTCATATGTGTTTTGCTCATGGCGGCGTGATCCAAAACTTATTTCGCGCAGATTGCCGAACAAGTTTTCTGCTGAGGAGTCTGCTGAATGAAATCTGTTTGCAGCATATGCAGATTACAGATGTTGATACGTCACAAACGGAAAACTTCCATTTTTGTTATAAATGATTAATTATATTTAAGCGTTTTTGCTCATTTAATGACCCATTCATTTATCTATACATCTATTTGTTTTATGCTCTCTGCTCTAGCTAGGAAAAAAGTATCAGAAATGTTTTTCCTACTTTTATAGATATTGCAATGACTTTTGAAAGTAAATGACATTTGAACTAAATGAAAATTGGTCTCAATTGATTTAATATCACTTTGAGGTACAGTGCGCTCTTCAACCTGTTTCGGAAACACCTTTCAAAATTTTTTCTTTATTTTTCTGGTAGACTTCTTTTTGATTGTGACATAGGGTTTGAACGATGATGAAATAAAACTGTTTCGCATTTTCTCAAAATTTTCAAAAAATCAGTGAAAATAACAAGTTGCAATAATAAACTGGGCATTAATAAACTTGAAAAATTTATCTTTGATTTGAAGTGATGAACTGGCTAGTTATACTGTAAAGTGGCGATGCATATCAACGGATTCATTTGTAATTGCATCTGAATGTATATCAATTTGGTAAAATAGTTGTAATTTAATTGAAGTTGTCCTGTTTTAAATTAAGTAAATGTAACTGAGGTTGCTGCAATTAATAAAAACTTTTCAGTTTTTGGTCAATTGCTACATATTTGTCATAGGATTGTTCACAAGATATAATTTGAGGTGACAAGACTAGTTGTTTTGAAAATTTGTACTGAAAAAAAATGAACGAAAGAGTGCTCTGCCACAATGACGTTATGAATTGTTACAGCAACATAGTTGAAATTTTTCATATTAAAAAATCCCCGAAAACTGGCAATATACGTAAGTGAAGGAGCAGGCAATTTTTGGGGGTGCAAAGGATTTTTTCCAGAATTTCCCCAAACTTGCCCGAAAAGTTTTTGTGCGACTTATCCCTACAAATTTTCTCTCACAAAGATCATCAAGACCTTTTTTTGACGTAACCTTCAAAAAATAGTAGTTAATTCTTCATGTGTTTTTCTTTGGTTTTGGAGAATAGAAGTCAAACATTGGGCGCCATTTTTGCATGGGAATTTGGGTTTTGCCAGGATTTTCATGGATTTGGCCCAGATTTTCGACAAATCAAAACTTTTTGCGGGTGCGCTTGCACCCCCTGTACCCTCGCCTCATGTACCACTGTACAACAAAACACCAATATTTGGTACCAGCATATGAAGAAGTAGACGAACGTCGTAACATCTTCTGGTGAGAGTACGACGTTCTCCCATGTTCTTCCCCAACAACACCGCTGCATATAGCTCAGCACGACACGACATTGGAAGTTTTTCTCCCGGCATTTTCCCTTAGCACTTTCTTTCCTGGCGATGGAAGAGTTGAGGGTCAATCTTTTCGTTGTTGCGATGCACTTTGGTGCTGTGTTTTTATCGCATCTGCCATGCTGCCTTGTCACTTTAGCTTCTGTTCGAGGTGCTATTGTAAATCACTTTATGATGTTTTCTTGGGAAGTGCTTGCTTTGTGAGCTCTGAATCAATCTCCCCATGTTTTCGCGTTCATGCAATGGTAAGGATCACACCAAGTAAGCTTCAGCAGTAGCTTCCCCTTGTGTTATAAGTATTCTGTTCGTGTGGGGGGTTATTACAACTTTTTGGCAGCTTTTTTGTAAGGCCTGGCGTGCATTTGTTGCTTCTATCAAACTCTTACTTGTTGCATTCCAGAGGGTAAATTCGCTCGGTTTTCATGATATTCAAATAACTAGTCTCCACAATGGTGACACAAACAAATCAATGGAGAAAATTAATATTTTTTTTAATTTGCTCAAGTGATTCGCTTGTGTCACTTTGTGGAGGCCAATTACTTGAATACAGATATGCACAACTTTGAATCATCGCAAAAAGAATAAAGCAAAGCACAATCGGCTGATTCTTCGAAAACTTACAGCAAACCTAGAGCGTTTAATTGTTGTTTTCATGATAGGTAGGTTTTCAAACGTTGATGGAATTGATGGTAGTTGGTTTGATTTGGTAATGCTGATTCGTATATATAGAGTTGCTTAATTTCCTGAGTGGATAAAATATATTTTGTTTCTGTCAATGGTCACGTTGAGAATGTACGTTTGTTCACCTTTTGCTGCTAAGGGGGTTTTCCTTTCTTTGTTTTTGAACAACTGAATGATGTTTATCCTCGTTCTGGCTATTTCTGCCCTCCTTACATTTTTTTCGTTACAACAAATCCATCTCTGTACAATCCAAGTTTTTCTTTTTTGAACATGTCGGCAAGATGTAAGGGTCATACAGCTCAGGCCTTTTAGCACCATCCAAAATGCCTATGTTAGCATCGAATGCGTACAGCCGGCCGGTTTTATTTCATAGAGTTTAGTCGTTGAAAAGCAAAGGTTTTCTGGCAAGTCAGATATAGCTCCAAGTTCAGAAGAAATTTTTCAATTATTTTGCAAATGCACAAATTTGGGTGTGACTGGTAGATAAAATTACCAGTGCTAAATTTCATAAACTTATTTTTTCGTTTATCCATTGAGAGGAGCGCAAACGATGATGTGTTGAGTGCTGCTCCATTGGGTAAATGTGGTAAATTTCTTGAGGGTGAGGTTGGTTCTTTTCTGAAGAAACTGGCTACTGACTTCGTCGAGTTCGTTCATATGGGGTTAATTAAGCGGCAACAATCTTTTCTATTGTGGCTACGGTTAGAAAATTAATTTCTTCAATGCATCAAAACTTCCAGAAATATCTTGATGTTAATGAAGATTTTGCAACTGGTAGCATGGTCTTGAGGGACGAGTATGACGGACTTCAGACCAGGTTAGGAGAGAAACATAATCATAACAGATGATAGGTGGACTGACTTCAGTAGACATCATCATGATTTTCCTCAATAGCAGGAAAAGCAACAATAGCACTCATTACTTTGTATTCAGTTTAAACGACTCATGCACTGGAGAGCTCATTCAACTAGTTGTGTTGGTGACAGTGTATCAGAATAAAAATACCACTGAACCGACATTGATATTTTTCTTTATAAACTCACCACTCAAAGCATGTCACTCTACTGAAAATTTATATATGTTTTCAGTTATTTTGTTTCAAAACTTCTCTGGAAAACAGCTCTTTTTAAAGGTCACGTCAATTCTAAGTCAATTCTGAACAATGATGACGCATGGTCGACTCGTCAAATTGATCACTAAGAATATAGAACAGCGGTTTTCAACCTTTTTTGGCCAATGGACCATATTAAAAAAAAAACAAAATCTGATGGAAGCTGACACGAACTGGTCGAAACTGCATTGCGCACATAGATGGTATTACGTAATTTATTGTTCAGTAAAAACTCACAATTTTCAGGAATGTTTTATCAAGGATTGATGAAACTCTCTCTCGACCACTAGAAATTCAGGACCACGGTTGGTCCACCTGGACCACGTTGAGAATCACTAATATAGAATCTCTGTTTGTGTCAACAGTGGCTTTGCATTTCGAAAGATAAGAAAAGTACCAAAACATAAGATAAAACAACCCCACACTATGTTTAGTGAGCTAAATTGAAGGAAACAGATTTTTGAAGGTCTGGGAACGGTAAACACCTCTCAAAATTTTAAACGTCCCAATCAGAATCAATAACTTGGTGTTTTTGGAAGTTTAAATATAGACTTGTTCTTCTCAATAAACGTTGGCGCCACACACTTAAGCACAATTCTGATTTACGTTTGGCCATTTGTTAACAAAATGCGACAAAGATTCAATCGGAAAAGTTGTTCCGCTTTTGCGTCAAATCCCAATAAAAAGTTCTTAGTTTATTTGGTATGCACATTCACCTTCAAGTCATGATTTACGGAATCGAACATTTTGTATAAGAGCTGCTGTAAGAAGAGACCAACAAGTCTAAACTGTAAAATAGTTTTCTGCAAGGTACGCGTAAATTTCTCGCGAATAATAATGAAAAAACTACAAAAAAACACTCATTTCAACTGTGCCATTTTTTATTCACCACTGTGGTAATTTTGACTATCAGAGCCGGATTTAGCTGATGCCAGGCCCTAGGCTACTCTGCTTGAGAGGCCCCCTCTCGCACTGTTACGAGGAAAAATGGAAAAGCCCTATTCAGTTTAAGCTTAGCCGAAAATGGACGCTCTGAAAGTACGGTCAATAAAAAATTATAAATCATTACTAGAGTGCCCCACGATCACTGTGCTTTTTTGCTGCCTTCGACGCAAAAGCGTTCAATGGCACGGAATTGTTGAAATCGTACTTGGTTGGCGGGAACACGATTATTAATTTTTGCAGGCAAATCAACCGGAAATGTCATGGTTAAATATTTGACGCAACACATGGCCTACGGTTTTATAAGTTGCACATCTGATTTTTCTTATCTGTGCTCAAAAAAACAAATACCTTGCACATATGTGTGGCGGCATAAATACCTTACAGCACAACATGCGGACCACGTTGCAACTCGCTTACCACGGATGTAAAAATCTCACACACACGAGCAAAACACGTCAAGTAAAACTCACCCAAATGGTTGCAACAGGTAGGTTCACGATTCGCGCCTTTGTTACTTTTTCAAACTGCTAAGAATCGAACGCAAGTCGCAACGAAACGATCGTGCGAAAGGATGTGAGATTTAAGCCAGAACCGTCGCCAGAAAGTCTTCACTATAGGGGTTTTACATTTGCGCATAGGGACTTGACATTCTGAAAATTTGATAAAATCTCCACTGATGACAGTGTTTAATATTTCAATTTGGAGGGAATGCTCCCCGTGGCGACAGAAGTGTTTTAAACTTCCCTTATGCTGACATTATGGAAAAACGTACAAAATGCTACAATCACCGAATCAATTAAGACTAAACAGAGCACAGTAAAGAATTAAAAATGATTTTTGTCCTGGCCTTCTCCATAACAAAATCTATCTAGGAATTCATTAAAATATGTTTGCCTAAGTTTGGCACTTTTAATGCACCGATTGCTTAGTGTGGGCAACCTCTCTTGGAACACTGCGACCCTTTAATTCAGTTTTAATTCTTTTGAATCTTGAAAAAACCTTCCTCCTGAGCAGTTGCTGTAGTAACCATCAATCTAAAAAATAAGGGTTCGCAGGGTTGGATAAACTAAGCACCACTACTTTAAGGCATCAGACCCAACCGCTCTTTTGTCATTATCTTTTTTTCTTTATCTCCTTGGGGTAAGAGTTCTGTGGTTTCTAGTTGGCAAAGTGACGTTTGCTTGCTATTCAAGTTCATTAAGATCTTCTCTAATTTGCTTAGCATGGGCGAAGTACAAGCTTGCGCAAGTACTCAATAGCAATCTGATCTATGAATGACTTTGTTAAAGAAAATTTAAATGGAGAAAATCGCATATAAAAATATCAAACGAATTTTACATAATATCAACGCTAACAAAACTGCAGTATTGTTCAAAAGAAGCAACTATGTTTTTATTGTGGGATAATGCTGCTAGCCCTACACAACGTGTAGGATGTAGTAAACAAAGCTCTTATCTGCAGTGCAACTTTTAAGCTTTGATCACGTGCATTCCATACACGAACAGTCACAAGTTCTTTTGCCTGATTCACACGTAACTATATCGGTACGATTCAGCAAATACGGACGCAGCCAACGTGCTTTGAGTATATCGACACAATAGTCGGGATGCCACTTGACCAACGGTCATAATGGGATTCATGGAAATTCGTTGGAAGACCCTAGCGTTATCAACACGGAATCTGAATAGGTGAAAAAAAAAATTTCACGAATAATTAATGCATAAAATTTTGACGAATGATTGTCGAACTGATCATATACCAGCAATTGACTCTATGTGTACCACAGTTTGCTGGAGGCCCCCTTGGACCTGATAGGTAAATCCGGCCTTGGTGACTATTATGAAAAATGAGTGAATCACATCCAGAGCATTGTTTTCCGAAACAAATGAATTGAGTTACAACAGTTTAAACAAGTTTTTACATAACTTTAAATCACTCCTACTCACAGCTTGTTTTGGAAAGTAGATCCATTCTCGACTCGAGCGGCAAATGTAAGCGAGAATGAAACTCACATTGCTTTTGAAACAGCGACTAATTCGAAAACTCATGCAGTGGAGGTGTCGCATAGTTTTAGGTCTGAAATTATGATGACGCACAATTGCTGGCCTGCGTCACAAAAGGCTGACGAACGACCTGAGTCATTCAGTGTAAAGCAGAGGTGTGCAACCCGTGCCCCGCGGGCCAAAAGTATCCCGAGAACTGAATTTTTGTGGCCCTCTGAAAGGTTCAGATTTGAAAGTAAGCATTACGGTTTTTTAAGGGTATTGCCAATAGTCCGTGGGGGGGCAGCGAGTTGTTTAACCCACAGAGCTTGCCACATGCAGCAGTGGCCCGTGGACCAATCTGGTTAGGTGCATTTAGCCCGGCAGTGCTGCATGGTTGCACACCCCCAGGGTAAAGCACAAACTCCTGCCTAAACCCTACAGAATGAGGCCCAATTTCGACTCAAGCGGTAATGATTAACCTGAAAACCACAATATGTCGACCCATTACTTTGGTTGCGATTATACCTCCAACCAAGTCTGAATCCACACTGGCACTGCCACAGCGGATACATATACAGTGCACGCCAAGGCCAACGCAACAGAAACGGCGAACGCAAGTTCTCTGGCTGCTCTTTATGGGTATGTTAGAGGATGCGGTTTTTTAAATAAACTATGCAGATCATACTCTACACGAAGGAATCAAAATTCCAGCATTACCTACCTTTTCCAGGGCAGAAATATGACTCAAAGACTATGTTAGTTCCGCGTAAGAAATTCAACGCAGCACGCGGCCCACGCACGGCGTGCATAAAAAAGCATTTTATTCCACTGCGAACAAACGTCATCAAGACTGATTGTTTAAAGTGCTTTGCAATTTAAGCAAAAAAGAATATGAAATGAGTGTAACTACGCAAACCCAAAGATCGGGTTCAACGAGAAAAACTTAAATTTTCAAGCGAGTAGTGCGGTTCAAGCACCCATTCAGATGCTCAGATGCCTGCTAGATTGACCGCAAATTTGTCTGTTGCTTCTGAAACTTACATCGTCAGCAACATTTTCGACATCGTTACCCATTACAGTTTCGATTTCAAATGTACGTCAGGTTTTATAGCTTTGCATGTAATTCGATTTTTACAAATTTCTCATCTTTCTATTTGAAGAATCGCAATATTTTCAGAGGTTTTGACTCTTTTTGTTGTTGCTTACACCTGAAAAGTTTTTACACAACAACATGCAAATAACCACAATGACACCCGTACGTTTTACAATGCACTTTATTAACATCAGAACGGAAAGGTAGCGATAAGCGCTATAGTATTATATAAGAAAACGTGAAAAATACATGTATTGCATGTATGGCATCGATGACACACGTACGTTCAAGGAAGTATAATGGAAAAGAAGCATCACTAGCACTGCAAGCGGTTCAGTGCAACGGGAGGAGTGACCGAGGCATTGTTTCCAAAACTTGGCTGTTTTGTGGAAAGCAACAGAGTAAAGGTATTGCGCTGAATCACTGCGCTTACGTAATCGGAAATTTCCAAAACAACGCAAAATGATTCTAATAATTTTTCTTCGTAGCACCCACAAGCTTTATCGTTTCATTTCGTTTTCTTCCAATTGTGATTATCTTGCATGCTTCTTTCTTTTTCTGAACTTTGCCTTTCCAAATGCCTGAAAAAATTTAGTAATTTTCATGTAACAAAGAAAAACAGTGTATTTTTTTAAACGTATTTCTTCAGTTGATAAATATGTACTAAACTGTGCATAGCAATGTTACTGGCGATATCTTCTGTTTAGTTTGAGAAGTAGAAATTATCCATTCAACACTTTTATATCAATGTTCTTAAACATACTGTCGTACCTATCTCTTCCATTGGTGTGCTATTGGCGATGTCTTAAGAAGGGGTTCGTGAAATGTTAACCTTTATGAGCAAACCATTTATACCACAGCAGGTAAAATGTTCAAGATACAGTCGGAAGAAACTTTTTTAGCTGTGATTCATGTTTCCGAAGCTTGGATTACGACTCGATACGTAGTATAGAGATTGCCTTTGCATCGAACATATTGGAGGACCACCTTTTCAAAATGGGTTCAATTCAATAAGTGGAATTATCAAGTTTCGCTTCGGGACTAATCTGGGTTTTGCCAAAAATATTTGAAAGTAGTAGCAGTAAGGTTATTGTGGCTAAAAATATTAATTGCATATATGTTTTCTGCACGATGCGACATAAAAAGGCGACATTAAACTATACTTTAATAAGGTGACGCTACACAGCAACAGATAATTAATCTCCAGAAAAATTGTTTTCATACATTTCTTCGCACTTTTAGCTTGTTGGTTTTCTACTGAAGCTAATATTTCATATTTCGATTGATTGGTTGCCGATCTTCTGTTGTGTGATGACTCCTTACAGTGGAAGTCCGGCGGGCATATCTAATAAAACATATAGTTTTAAAACAAAAGACCTGAGCACACAGGCCTTTCCGCATGAATCCACCCTTCGAAAACACATCGAGCCTTCATCATTTCAATGAGCGAAACGCAAGCACTGTTCGGTGGTCTTATTCAGAAAAAAATTTATTTGGAGCAAAAACTGGAAGTTTATAACAACAAACTTTCGTCTGTTTCCTGTTTTCTTTTAATCGTCGTCTTGTGGGGACAAGGCTTTGGGCCGAAACAACAGTTAATCTTTCAAGTTTCAGTTTTAACCATTTTCACGAAGCCTTGTTCTTCCTGGAAAATGATGCATAAGAGAGATTTGCTAAAGGCTTAGGGAGGATTTGTTTAGGGGTGATTTCTAACATATTGGAGGTTACTGCATTCCTAGCTATTTGCAGAGAAAATCTACTTATTCGACTGAATTTAGCAAAATACCCTTGCAGTACTCCTGTTCCTACTTGCAAAAGCACATTGACCATGCTGGATTTTTTCTGTGAGAGCAGAGTTATTTGATGCCAGCATGGACGCTCGAGAGAGAGCGTGGGGGGAATTGTCCTCCCCGCAGGCGGACAACGGTCGTAGAGGTATCTTTTTCATAAACAGTATGATAGATGATCTCATAGTCTAATCAAAATCGACTTCAAACAAGTTTATTTGCAACTTTTCTCGCATCCAGAAATTTGGGCAATTTTTTCTGTGGTTTCTGTTTTGGGGTCAAAATTGTTGCTGAACATTTAAATGCGCTAATCATCCCAACTATGTGTGCGCTTTTGCGTTGAATTCAAGGGAACAGTTATTAACTCGTGGCACGCAAAACGCACAAAATCCTAAAAATGCAACAATCCGCAGTACAAGTACAGCAAATGATTCACGCACCGTAGATGGCTACGTAGTTAATGTGTGGATAGGTATGTATCGTTTAATTGCGGTGAACATTTAATACTCAAGTAATTCCAGTAATATTACGCATGCCGTGTTTATTCTATCATTTTGTTTTGCTCGTTCTTTTAACAACGAACATGTTCATTTCGTTTGCTGCTTTATGGAGCTTACCAAAATGTCTTCTGGTGTGGAAATTTCGAGTTTTTTCAAATAAACACTATTTTGAAAAAAATGCTTGTTACGACGTGCTTGTTTTTATAAGTTTCCATTGCATTCAATTGTTTTGCTACCCCTCTTGCCGCTGCTCTGTCGTCTGTGGCTGCTAGCTTTGTTATGCCGAAAACAAAACCCTGAAACGTTTGTCAAAAATACTTCGATAGTTTGCCTGCGAGCAAAGTGATAGAAATTCAAACGTGGATTTGTGGCCGATCAAGCGAGATTTATTTTTTCACAATCATGTACAGACAGTAATAATTGCACACTACGCCCCACAAATAAGGAGGTATCAGCAAAAATTTGCTCTCAATTTGTTTACAATGGAATATTAATTTCACTCAAACGAGCATGGTCAGTTCCTAATAGAGTAAAATACCAAAAAATATCTGCAGAAAGCAAATTATTATCTTGAGTACATACCAACAACCAGTAGAAAATATCGAACGTCAGTAACTTAAAAGTTTTAATATTGTACCTCCTGAATTATCCTTAGACTTTAAGCCAAAATAAGGGTACAAGGATACCAAAATGCCTTTAAGCTACACTTGTGATTAAAAATTCCATTAAACATTCATCACATACATCAAGTCAGAAAATTACTTGAAAACTACCCAATTTCATAAAAATTTTCTTTGCAAAGATCACCGCATGTGCGACATATCTTGTTACGAAGTATCTGGAAGCAATTTTATTCACTTAATTGTTTATTTATTTGATTGTCTCGCGCACATGGTCCGCACCACAGGGTTTAGTTAAAGAACACAAGAATACAAAAATTATTAGACACATCACATTGCAAGGCACTGTAGGTGTTATACACACAGAAAATATTGAAGATGAAGAGACACTGAAACAACGCACGAATAATTACTGCATGTGGTCACTCTCATACAGAAGCGTTACAAAGTGGGAGATAAATGACAGTTTGTAAAAGATTCCATCTGAATTAGGTTCTAGGACTGAAGTTGCGTAGTGTTATGTGAAATTGATTTCTTATTAATAATTTGCTGATGGATTCAAACTCTCCATCTGTGTGGAAACTAGTTACTTGAATACAGATATGCGCGAGCTTGAATCATCGCAAATAAATGAAAGCAGAACTCAGTCGGCTGATTCCTCGAAAGCTTATCGAAAACTTATAGCTTTTAGTGGTTGTGAAAGGCATCAGACGTAAAATTGTTGGTTGAAGATACACATCGTTGAACAAAAGTCTACGAATTGTTTCTTATCAAGATATCGAATGATCTGAGGAATTAAGCCAATTGATGTGGGTGAACGCTTACATTCCTTGCGATACAATGCAAAATTGTAGGCAACTCGGACACGCTTTGCCAGACTGTGCGTACTTGGACCACATATAATTGGCAAGCGCACACTGGCATAAAATAGGTACGAAACAGAGTGTTTTTACTGCGGCAGAGCACTGAACAAAGGTTCCTTTGAGTTCGTTTGCTGCGTTATAAAGTGTTTTCACTTGTCTCTGGATGTCATTGTCATCCTTCAGAGAGGCATGAAATGTTGCACAAAGGTATTTGACTTGTTCAAAAAATTTAACATCTACGCCATTCAGGCAAACGACTGGTGTACCAGGCTGCTGATATTTTTCAACGGGAAAAACTACACAGATTGTCTTTCTACAATTACAGACAATTTCATGTCTAGCAGCACTATCACAAAAAATATGCAAGAGGCTTTGAAGATATATTCAAGAGGCCTCCGATTACTTAAAAGTGTTCCATGCCAAGTAATTCTATTGATTCTCACTGCTCTGTGAAATGAAATACTTCTTGCCTCGTTTTTCTTCCTCACTTCGAAGTTAAAAATCGAGGAAAGCACAGAGCATTTGCAAAGTTTTAGCAGCCTGGTACACCAGTTGTTTGCCTGAACGGCGTAGATGTTAAAAAGTTTTGGAAAAGATTTCTTGAGTATAAAACGATTTTTCATACTCACCTCGTTCGGGTCAACCGCTGTCCATGGTCCAATATCAATAACTGGATGTTTTGAAGACGGTTTAGACAAAACCTACAAAATTTATAACATTTCCTATAAGTTTACTTTAAAGAAGTAAAAAACTGCTAGTTTAAATTTTTTATAAGGTTTAACTTTATAAACTGGATAAGTTTTTGTAACTCTAAAGACATAAGAAACTGCAGGACCAGAAAATGACCCTCAGAGACGCACGCATTTGTCTGCTCAAAAATAAAAAATATTTTTTAATTATGATTGACTTAGCTTCGTCCAAACGACGTATTTCATCACTGGGTACTCAGCCATACTACAAGAATAGTACCCACTAAAACTGGAAAGGACTTTGATAAAATCAAGCTTGTTTTGTCGGCCCAAGTTAGTGCGGGCAGCCAATCGCACAATGAAAGGAGCAATCAATCTGATTTTGTGTTGGAAGTCTTTGCGGGAGATGAAGCAAAAACAAAAAGTCTGAAACAAGCAATGGACTCCTATGTTTTAACCTAATGCCGGTAAGAATTCGGTACTGCATAAGAGGACGTGACATATCTCTTACCAACGATTTTATGCTAAACTAAGAGTATCTAACTGTAAATGCGCCGCACGTGACAAAAATTTAACTTTCACAAAGAAGAGTTAATCAAAATGATAAATTGTTCTGGTGTGACAACCCAGGATATCACAAAATTTACAAAGGATATCGAAATCGAAGTATTTGCAGACAAAAAATAAATTTGTGAATCAGCGTTTTCACATTGAGAAAGTAACATGGAGACAAGAAATGTCAATTGAGTTATATCGGCCATACCGCAGAAGCCGTTTGGCTTTAACTGTAGTTTTTGACTCGCTGCTCTTAAATGAACAAAACATTTGCTCAATACATGGGCAAAGAAAATAGAAAGAAATTTTTCCACGTCCTGTAACTTTACAAAATCAGGATGTCTTAACATCAATGTTTATAAAATTCGTGGTCGCACGTGATATTTTTTCTGTCCTTTTGCTGACCTTGACATGCGATTTACCTTCTCTGAAAATTCCCAGGGCTTCTGACCCTTTCGCTTATTCTTTGGTCCACCTCTGTAAAACTTCTATGATTTCAGTCAACTGATGACATCCTTCAATAAATTTATTTGATGCCTGATTTCAGCGTTAAAGTTTTGGTATGAATATAACTGGCAATATTTGTTTCATGTTATTTTTTCCTAAAAGATGTAAACAGGTTGTGGGACATCGTTACCTTTTCCTACTGGGATATAAATGCCCCATATATGATACTCTACGTTTTTATCGGTGCAATTTCTGCAATTAAGCCCTTAGGAAATAAGTTGAGAAACATCTCGACTTCGGTGGATAACCTGCTGTTGGCAGCTGCAACAATTAAGTCAATATGAGTCTGCAGATTCATTCTCGCTGTAAAATTGCGCACGTTTGTTGATCATAAAGATGTTTGCCTTTTCGTTACATTCAGTCACAGTTACACCCTCATCGTTATTTTCACAAGTCATCTCTTCCGTGTCTAAATCCAGTGTCTTCGTTAAACTAAAAGTCTATGACATTATTTTATTCATTTGTGTTTGTCGAACTGACATCAGAGTCACTCTCGTCGTCTGATGGTACATATTCATCACTTTCATGAAAGATATTGTAGAGCCAAATAAAATATCTAATGCCTCAACGACTGAGTATTTTTACGAGCCATGTTGAAATATTAGTTTTCGAAATCTAATACAATCAGTACTGTTGTTCAAAGGTGGCGGAAAGTGGGGGCGCATTAGCCTAGGTCCCTTTTTCTTCTGCGGGGCCTGGCCCCAAATTTCAACTTTCGAATTTTGCTCAAACAGGTTTAAGCAATACAATTAGTATTGGGTCTATTGTTAAAGTAAATCGTTTAACGAAAAAAATTGTCCATAGCTTTTTTTGTCGTGCACTTGCGCCCCCTACTTTGAAAAAGGTTTCTTCACCACTGTGTAGATGTTCACCACTGTGTAGATGTTCACCACTGTGTAGATGTTCACCACTGTGTAGATGTACAAACCAAAAATTTAATGATGAAGGCCAGTATAGGCATGAAACATCGACATTGGAAGGAAGCAACCTGTCGCTACATGCAAGACCCAGTACACCGCTTACTTTTGTACCTTTTTTTTTCAAACAAAAGTCGCTGTCATTTCTGCTTATGTTCTATGGCTACTGAACTGATTCATGCAAATGAGTTCTCACAAACCAGTTCTCAAATTTTTGTGTTGTCCACAGAAGGTAGTTTTATCCAGACTTTTAAAGTAGAAATACGAAGAGAAAGCAAGTGCTTCATTGCACCGTAGGCCTACGTCGTAGGTACAGTTTTTGCCGGAAAACCAAACACTTTTTGATGGCTAGGAAACCCTTTCAAAGTTACTAATAATTCACAAAATCGCACGCAGTCAAATCTACCAAGATGCAATTTTATCAGAACAATTTTTCAAACCTTTCTCTTTTTTTCCATGAGACGTTTTTGCTTGCGCGATGCGGGCGTCAATTCACCAGACACGTATCTTTCAATGAGTGAGTTGGTTTTGTACAGCTGGGATTTGCGCTGAATCAATCGTTTCTGAGCAAAAGCCAAACATGCCCACTTAGTTGAATGCAGGTTGTGATCATAAATAACCCTTGAGTTGTAAGAGGAAGTGAGCAACAAAATAAGAGATCCAAAGAGTATTAAACAGGGCCACCCATGGTTGTGAAAATAATTTCTGTTAGGTACGTACGCTGTAACGAGCTGATATGTCCTGAATATAACGAAATGAATTTGCTAGTAAGACGCATCACTCATATCACCTGAAGGTTGCACCATCTTTATTGATTGACATTTTCCATAGAAGCTTGAAGCTCCTTCCATTTGAACGCTACTACCGCTCAAAAATGAAACCCATGTCTTCTATGTTTTTCACACATGTAATTGTTCCCACAAGTTTCGTACTTTCACGGACATGGCAATAAACGTGGATGCAAGAAAATTTTCAGAAAAGCCACTGCTGATAAATCTTCTTGCTGGCTTTAACTTTTAGACATTTTGCAAACGCGCTTTACTTAGTCGTTTTGAAAAAGATCAAATAATTGGCAATAAGCACAAGGTAATCTCCAACGAGTCGAGGAAGCTGTCGCAGCACTGACCTGATTTATTCCCAAACCAGAGTAAAAAACTGGAGAAGATACGCAGTCGACTGTTGTGCAAAACATGTTACTCATCTGAAACAACAGCAAAGATGATTGATATATGTATTATTCAGAGTAAATGTCAAATTGGGTTTTTGTTAATTGCACGCGACAGTAGATAAAGTCAAGTATCGCAATCTAATCTCTATAGCTTCTCCTTGCACTTCCAAGCCAGGAGGGAGCTTAAAGGTCGAACCCGCACTTACCTCTTCAAACCACTCTAACTTCCATCTATCTACCGATATTGTATCTTTGTTTTCTGTCATGACTGTTACAGTAGGAGTTACAGTTTCCGTGTAGCGAGAAAACAACATTTGTCGCTTTAAATTTTTAACCTGACTTGATACTGTTACTTAGACAACAATCGATCTTTCCCGATACTGGATACCTAATTCGTCGATGATTTGAAGCAGTTCCAAATGTAACCGTTACTTTGGAACACGTCGTTTAATACAAAACATAAATCGATTGCTCAGTGTCAGAAAAAACGCAGATGTGTAGCCTGAGCAACAAAAACTAAGTTTTGGTTGGCTGCAACAGCGGGAGAGATGCCTGACACCATTAAAAGCAGCAAATAATTCGTCTATGACATCCCGCATCGGATCATTGAAAAGTGCAGTGGAATAACGGACTTGCGAAAATCGTCGGTGCTGAGGCTCTGCTGGTGACAGATGACACGACACCCTTTGATCAATTGTTCGCTCGCTGGATGTGAGTGAAGTTTGCACCCAAACTGATTGTCAACTAATCGCTGTTCAGGTGCAAGGGAAAAACATTGGCACTTGTACGTTGCACCAATTGTAAGTAGTAAATTGTGTAAATTGTCTCTGAATCGAGTGAACTCCAACGGTAATGCTTGCAGCTTCGCAGTTTCGAATGAACATAAAAAGTGAGACAATGCGACAGATCCGGAGCAGCAGAATCCTGCCCACAATATTTCTACTACTGTACAACTGAATTTAAACATTTCAGTTACCGGTTGTGGGAGAAAAATAATTAAATGCCGTTCACTATAAGGCTGACAACTCTTGACAAAATCGATCATTTCGGTACATAAGCATAAACAAGATGACGATAGCGAATGCTTGGTGCTTTTTTTAGGATATATCAAGCAAAAATAACTTCATCGATAAAACTCAGAGAAAAAACTGTGCGTGAACACGAATGTCGGAAGGTCATCAACTTCGCTTACGAAATCGATGAACTGTAGCCAAAACAATTTAAGAATATGTGGCGTGTATGAGAAAATACCTTAACAATTGTTGGGTGTTCAGCTTCTTTCATATGTTGGTAGGTTGTCACAAATATAGGTGCGGAGAGTATTATAAATATATTCAGATTTGTATTGAGGTGTTTGATTGCGGGCATTGCCCAAATAGTTATTATGGAAACGAACAGCCTATACTTGCCTTACTTAGCTCATCTTAAAAAAATAACAAGCATTGCAAAAATGTATTTTTCATAGCAACTTTCTTTACGAAAGTCAAATTTATTATAAAACTATCAATGCTGAGGGAAAGAAAAAGAAGATAATGTCAGAATTACAGCAAATCTACTTAGAACACAACACTGATTGTAAAGTTTTTCGACTATAGTTTGCAACCGAGTATATAAATAACTATAGTCGATGCTAAATTGCATCAGTGTTTTCATTATAATTTAAGACATTCGGTATCTCCGTTCACATCACCGCAGAATATATTTTATTATTCCTCATTAGGATTCTGTGCAGGGGCGTGCATAGGTCTGATGATGCACGAGGCGACTGCTTGGTTGTATGTCCCCTTACCAAATTCTATTATTGAGCACACGCTGATTGTGATTACAACATATGACATCATTTTCGCATTTGCAAGCCAATGCTTTAGCAAAGTTTGTTGACACAACATGCATAAACTCTACACGCACTCTCCTTACTCGTTGTTGTACAATGTTTCACTATAATGAACATAGCGGTCCAAGTTAGTAGACCGGAACAAAACAAGGCACTCAACGCTAAAACAGAGAAGTTCACATAACTGAAAAACATCCGGCAACGCGTTAAAACACAGGAGTAGAACAGCGCTCCGCAACCGACGTGCCGCGGGAAATCGAAGTGCCGCGAGACGATGCTTCGTGTCCGTGGAATAATTTTATCATCAGGCAGTTTAGTGTCTAAACCAGTAGTTCTTAACCTTCTTTGTCTCATTTACCCTCTAAGAAAATCAAAAAATTGATTTTACCCCCAACAACGTTAGGTGTGTCAAGTCATACCTAACTTTAGGGTAAAGCTTGTGCGAAACTTTGTCAGTATCTGAGAAGAAATTTTAATAAAATGCTCTTAAAAGCAAGCATGAATACTTTTAAGAAGTAATTCGCTGAAGTTGTTGAAATTCTAAAACAGTTTCACACGAACCGGCATATCACTGAGTCAAGGAGCAAAACTTTAGGAAGAAATATACAGCCTGCCATGTTTAATTTTTCTTCTGTTGAAAGATGACAAATAATTTCAACCAGTCAGTCACTCAGTGATACTTTTGTGCTTGTTTTCTACACACAATATCTGACATTCTGGAAACAGTGGTTGAAAGTGATACTCTCATGTCATTTTTGGGTATCGATCGAGATCGCTGTTTCGTTTTATGGTTTTTGAGGAGAACCCTTTAGTGGATAGGAATAACTAAATAATATACAGTCTTCGGTGATTGCCACCAAGCCATGCCATCCGAGTCTATGTCCAAGTGCGACGTCGCTGGACTCAAGCCAGTGGCGTACGCAGAAAATTTTCATGGGGGGGTTCATTCAGTGGCGTATGGTGGTCATTTGTATTTGGTGTGCGCTGTTTGTGACGTCACAATTTGACGTCATAGTCATGTTTTCAAACCAACATTTTGGAGAAGTTTGCTGACGTAATATGCACATTTTTATACATCCACTCCCATTAATTTATGTGTCATTGCACTGAATATAAACTAGTAGCGCTCCAAGTTAGTCTATCGTAGGTAAATACACTCAACGCTACGACACAGCAGTTCATAACTGCAAACATATCAGGCTGCGCGTTAAAACAGGGGAGTAAAACACACTCATCAATGCGTCAGAGCAATTTACAACTGCAAAATGAGGCAATGCTAATGTTCTGTCGAATACGAGCAGTCGAGCACAGAGTGTGCGGCTGGACTGGCTGACGCACACCCCGGTTTGAAAATCGAATCTTGCTAAACAACACAAGAATTGAGAATGCGCATAAGTACGCAAGAAAACTTTTGATTTTTTGTTATATATAGAAGTCCAACAAGCTTTTAATTTTCCTCTTTCCCTGCTGAGACGTTATCAAATGCCTGAATGCTTCTGCCGTTTTTGAGCTCATGCAACAGTTCTATCATGCTACAGAAATTGATAATGTAACCAATGGGGTCAGCGCTTGCGTTGATCAGCCTTAGCAGACAAAATAAATGCAATTGTTTCGGATGAAATGAACTACGCGGAGCACAATCTTAAACATGCGTGGTGGACGAAAGGTCTGCAAAAAGTGATGAAATGGTTTCTGGACGCAGACGATAACGTAGATTCCCACCGAAACCTAATTATTACTTTTTGGTCCATTAACAATGTTCCTTGACATTTGCATGCAAATTCATTCCGTGCTATTTGCATTAAGTCGACAAATAAACAAGCAAAAAGTATGCGAATATAATTAATCTCCTTTGCGCAGGTAATAAAAGTTTTGTAAAATATCAAGCTCAAGAGGGGGGTTAACCCCAAACAAACACCCTTGCGTACGCCCTTGACTCAAGCATCAATCCGAGTCCAACTTCGTTAAATGACTCAAACCTAAATCTGGAAACTTGGATGCAAAACTATAGAGCTACTCTTGGTAAAGATTCAAGGACAGAAAAAGCATAACCCACAGGTATTTTATTCAGAGTTATGTGCATGTAAAGAAAACATGCCTAGCCAATATAAATAAGTGTATTGCCAGGTGGAATTAAATATCAAAATATTGAGTGCAAGCGATCTGAACTTTTTCAAAAACAATTAAAAACCCATTGGTCAACACAAATCTTCAGCGTAGTTACACCCAAACAAAGTTATTAAGAGTGGCATTAGTCGACAGAAATCAGTGAAGTGTTTCAGAAGAAGAGCAAAAATGGGCGAACAGGTGCAAAAGTCCTGGCGGCTCGTTTTTAATGATGCGAATTGCAACTCAACAACAGAAAAAGCAAATATCGCTTACGACCTCGAATTTAAGAAACATGAAAATGTTTTCCATGTCTGAAACACATTTCACGTCGGTTTTCCACAAGTGTACCTGAAAGAATCAGCTTTCTTTGTTTATACAATTTGGTTAAGTTTTTATTTCTGATGTTGTATTTGAGAAATATTTAAAGTCACAAATGTTCAGGTATGTGGGAGGTTTTTCTCGACGGTTTCAGAAAAAGACTAGAAGCAGCAAAGCACAAGAACAAGTTTCTCCGCGTTGCGTTTGACCTCATCCTAGGCTTTCTCCTATTCATCCTTGGGTAAGTAGAAAAATCATTTTGGGAAAGTTAGAAAATTTACGCTGAGGCTTGTACGCTCAAAAATAAACGAAGTCTTTCTAATTTTCCTTTCTTTCGGTCTTGCCACTATTAAGAAACTTGTAGGGTGCTTGTAACTTGTTCATTTGTCAATTTTCAATTAGTTTTCAGAAATATTTCGACATAAAAACTCGTTACGTATTTAAAACATTTTTTAATGTCACTTCTACTTGTGTTACTTTAGTATGTCACTTTTATGCAGTTTTATGGTGCAACGAGCCAAAATCCGAGAGAAGGTACGCAGGGATATCTAGAACCCTGGTATGTGGAACTCCGCCATCTGTTTCTCAGCAGGACAAATGGAGGGTTACTTCGACGCCTGCAGTTTTAGTTTCGGATAGGTCTTGGCAGGTGTGCACAGTTTCGGTTTGAACCTCTGTGGAATTGTGCTTGGCAAAGGAGTTGTTTTTGCGTTTGGCAAAGAATTTTGTAAACATGTATTTACAAAATCAAGGTACACACTGAAATAGTAATGCCAACAAACACGACATAAAAGAAACAATTTTTTATCTTTCTGCCGAGGTTGCGTATCACATGAGACCAAATTTTATTTAACTATGTTCAGTTCAAAGCTTTTGTTTATTTTAAGAATACGGTGCGTGTGTGATCACGATCACAAACATGTGCGTTCAATCGAAGTCTGTTCGTTTAGGGCTTGCAACTTTTTAGAAAAAATCATATTAAAACTAAGGGACATAATGAATGCTCTCTAAAATCGCAATTGGGTTCTGGGTACATGGATCACTTGAAAAAGTCACCAACTTTCACTGCCTCGATATTAAAAATATATTGACGAAACTCAGGCATTAAGTGCTGTATTTCTTTTAAAGCTCTAATCAAAACCTCAAACTAATGACAAGTTTCCAAGTTTTAGAAGCTTTTTTAAACAGCTCATTACTTTTGAAAAAGTATGATGCTTGCGAAATGTGGGGCCCCTGGCCAATGCAACCTAAGTGCTTGGGGGGGTTGGTGCAACATTGTCAGTGCCTCTTCGTTTTGAGACTTATTAATTCGAAAAGTACTTCACTACAGAAGTCTCCAAATTAGGATTATTTTAAAAAAAAGTTGCCAATCATCACTTCTCTTATAAGAAATTTCATATCAAAAACCCGAAAAGAATGTTCCAGTGGGCAGATGGGAAAGTCTGGCTGTGTTTCGCACAAACTCCGACACGATGTACGTACATGTGCTTTGAGAGTAAAACAGTGCCCAACGCTTCGTTTGAAGAACTGCATGGCAACCATCATGATTGTTTGGACAAACTTTTTGAAAATGAACGAACTTAAGTTTTGAGTTGCAAATCATCCTAATGTAGCATAGAGTTTGCGATTGGATAACGATAGTGAATCACTTGATATGACAATGCACTAACGTTGGTGGGCCAGTTGATTTTTTTCGATTAGATTTCCACTTGTGTCCGGCATGCCGTATAAGCCTACAGCCTACGACTGCTGCGAAACGGCAATCACACTCATCCATGAAGATCCAAATGTGCTATACACAACATTTTCACAGTTCGCAATTTTTTTAAATTAGTGATAACTGTAACAACAGAATGTCACCTGAGCAAAATCAAAGAACTTCGTAAACAAAATTACATCGAACGTACGTTTTCTCAGAAGATCTGTTTTGCAGGTTTGAAAGTCTTTTGTCAAAACAAATGATTGATTAAAGAAAAATTGCCATCAACCAAACTCTTTTTTTAATAAAGTTTGTAAAAAAATCATTCAAAAATGTCTTCTTTGGAAAAATTGTGACTGCAGGAAAATGATTCGCGTTTGAAAAATCACCATTGCTTTACTGCACCTGCCTAGTTCTAATGAATCGCACGTAATTTTTGTCAATGTTGTCAGACGTTTTGCTTCAGTTATTTTGCTGGCGGACAAATGCAGACTTCCATTGACACCTCTAAAAGAGTGACACAGTTCTGCGTGCAACAAATATACTGAATTCTGACCTACCAGTGGAACTGTGAATATTGCGTAGGGTACCTTTTCAAGCCTTACTACTAAGCACACGTTCCAACCATATGGCCAACAACTTGGTCATACAGATATAATAATATAATAATAGTAGTTTGTTGCAGACTCGTGGTCCATACAGACGCGATCATAGACACAAGAGCACAAAAAGTTGTTAGCCACACAGTAGCGCATTACAGAATCGGTTTTGCACATGACCAACATTGAGAGGAGCAAAACATTTTAACAGCACTTCTTACTTTTTGTATGCTTGGTGTGTAGACATTGACTACACATTTTTACTACACAATATATGTTGTGCTGAGAATCAGTGTTCCTTAGTTCCGCATTGCTTCAAGTTCTTGAAAAGTAAAAGGCAGAAAATCACTTTTCTGAAGACCCTTCATTAAATGAGTGTAATCACGGCTTGTTTTGTTTTAATTGCTCTTCGTCAAACAACAGCCATACTTGACAAGTTGCAAGCACCAGTCAGCAGGGATGCTTGAAGAAAAAATACATCCAAGTTGTTCACCACTGCTTCGGCGCTTCTACCTTACGATATTTTTGCTACCGTGGCACTATACACAACAATCTTATTGTCACAGACACTCTGACCATCTTCACTGCACAAATCCCCATTGACATATGTATTGAGGAAAGATATGTCTACACTCACTCGCAGATCATAAGTTACACCGTTTATAAAAAAAATGTTCTCAACGAAATATCAAGGAAAAGCAACTTGAACCATACTACTTGACTGACGTTTTGCGATGGGAGCTTTACAATAGGAGCTAATAACTGTTCCGTGATCTAGTGGACAACAGCGCTTTGTTTGATCTAAGACTGATACCCTCACGATCACGACAAACATTTCGCAACTAATTAAATCAGTATTCGATTATCGTTTCTACTCAAATAAGCACACTAACATGTTTTTGTTCGTAACACAAGCATTCTGGCTTTTATTGTACGAATATGTTTTGTTTGGTGTGCAATATGGGTTTATTTGAAATCACTGGATGGGAGCCCTACATGTGACTGTTGAACAGAAATATCTTGGTAGGTAATGGAGCGAGACAGTGACACTTTTGATAGCAGTGCTTCCGAAAGTTTGAAAAACTCATTGTTAGTGTGAGACTGTGATCAATGTGCCCGAGTGAATGGATTAATCAAACGACTCTTACGCAGGCTACCTTTGGATTCTTTTCACACAGCATGAAAATACGGGGCTTGTTAGAATACGCCGATCTAGACTTGTGGGAATAAGTCTTTATCGTTAAGATTTAGTTCTGACTTCTTAGTGAGCACTATGTGCAAAGCTATATTTGCTGTGGCGAGTTTTCGTAATTCATCTGCTCAGTTTTTTAAGTCTACGTGGTGTTCTAACTTTGGCAAGTTGTCCGATAGTCTTGTCAACATATAATTCTAGTTCTCATTGCTTGAAACAATTTTGCGAAAACACTTAACTTTCTTGTTTTTTCACAGCTCATGTTGTCTGGCCGTTGATTATTCTCAAACCATGACTTATTTGTAGAAAGTGCTCGAAAAAACGGATATTAAGCAGTTTATTTAAAGAAAAAGCATTTCTGATAGCTGACGTGTAGAAAACGTTTCAAACAAAAGATTGAGAATTGAGTTTCAACCAGCACAGTCTAATGGGGTAAAAAGGGTAAAGCGTTTTGTGAATGTCCATTTGCATTGCATCGTCAGCAACCTGAAAAGGATAAGCAAAATTTTGACGTTGCCGCCCTGAAAAATTTCTCTGGACGCCCATGGATGCATTGATTTCAATCTAATTCTTGGGTTATAAAGCGTAGTGCTGTTTGGTTCAACTATTTTAAGTCATTCAAAAACGATAAATGTGAAGTTGTCAGTTTCTCTAACCTATGTACTAGACGCAGCAATCAAAAAGCTCTAAAATTTTGACGCGTGGTGAACAGCATAAAACATGAAAAACCAGTAAACGAGTTTCATTAACAATAAAAAGGCTTCAAAAAACTATACAGGTTTTATTTTGAGACGTTTCGCGATTATTTCTAATCCATCTTCAGTCCGCTGTGGTGCGATTTGTTGTTTTTTTCTCAAGATTGATTAGGAATAATCCGAAACGTCTCAAAATAAAAACATGTATAGTTTTTTGAAGGGTTTTTCAGTGTTAATGGAACTGTTAAGTCTATCCCAGTTTTATGCTCCAAAGTAAAGGAATGTTTTGATATTCAAGCGCGAGGTCCCCAAAAGCGCGAGGCCCCAGGCATTTGCCCGGTTTGCCCAATGGTTAATCCGGCCCTGCCTTTATCTGATCTTCAGAGGGAAGAATCCATTCGCAACCTATTGACTTTCTATCTCCAAATCTTCTTTATGTTTCTTTTGTTGACAGTGCAAGTCACAGTGAAATAGTTTACTGTTTCAGCAATGGAAGCAATAGTAATTCGAACTATATGCAACAGTTGTTTCTAATGTTTAATTGCCACCAAATCAATTTATGTCATAGAAGCACGTAAATGCGTTTTAAGGTCATTGCAAAATGTGAGTTTTACGTCTGTTTCATGCTCTCCGAGCTGATACGAAGTCTAAATTGCTCAAGTTTAATATTTTTTAGTAATTTGTATGAAGTCAAGTGACATTTTAATAAATATAAATCCGTGTATGATATCGAAAACAGATTTATGATTTGACGCTTTCCCATAAAACTTTTTCGTAGACCCATTCGCAAACTTGGCTGGCCAAATATCTATGAAGTCCTATTCGTAATGACGCAGTTTATCCAACAGGTTCAAATGATCTGATATGCAGATTGAAGTCACTCATGTGTGACACACTGCCTTTGTTTAACATGACGTCATGTGCTGATAATTTTTTTCAGCAAGCCAATAAATAGTGAACTGTTGCTTGTTTTTGCTGTTTTTCGGAAACAGCCATGTTCTCGTGAAACCAAATATACTAGTACCCTAATTCGCATCAAGGAAGTCCACTTTCCTGGAAAATTAAAAACTGTCACAGCTGTTGCCGCACTTTGTATTTGGGGGAACACATAGACAAAAGCCTATAACGATGGGTTTTTCGTTCAACTGTATATTGCAATGTCAGCGTGCTCTGCAAGACTCGCCACTGCGAAGAGAGTACTCTTTAACACAAAAACAAGTTTGAGACACTTCCGAAAAAGCACCGACCGTGAAACAAACCGTTATTTAAGGGTCAAGCCCAATAAAAACGCAGTTCGGGTTGGCCTGTCGTTTACTGGTTTAATTGTTGTTTTATTCTTCATTGACAAAATTGTCTACATAGATTACCTGAAACGATTTGTATGCATTGTTATTGGTTAGGCTCAAGTGTCACCAGTGTTTCCGGACTTACGTTGATCAGTTACTTTTTGCTGTTTTCGCCACTTGTAGGAGTGCGCATCAAAACATTTTGGTGATTTAAAGAGATTTGAGCTATGCAATGGCTTGAGATATGGTGCAATAGTCAGGAAATGTGGCGAAACTAAATAAACTTCTGAGCGTCAGCTCGTGTCGTCAATTCACACTCGCGTAGAATGTTTTCCATGAGGCGGTTGCTCAAAGTCTGCTCACTATTACGTCATCGTGACGTGTGCGTCTCTGATTCCACGTCGAAAATCTGGAAGTAACATCGAACATCCGGCGATTGAATTAAGTGACGACAAGCAAACATTATCTTGGGATGCTTGCGTAGTTATAGTTCGTGAGGAATGTGCGCAACTTGCATAAAGCTTCCAGTTAATTGAAGACTGACCCGCAGTGAAAAAGATGTGTCAAGCATAAAAGGTCGATGGCGTTGTGACGCAGACAACTTTCACGGATTAGCAGGTCACGTGAACTTCGTTCAAAACCAGTCTAGACTCTTCTGTGATCGAGCAGAACAATGATGGCTGCTTCCTTTAAAACACGTATCAGGTAAGGACCGCGCCTGCATCGCTTGCGTTTCCCTTGTATTGACACCTTCCCGTTCAAACTTTGCCAGGGGTGCAAACAATCATCCACGTGCGCACGAACCTGAACAGGATATGCGTAAGCGCCGTTGACAGGGGCGTATGCATCTTGCTAGCTTGTTTGTTTGAAAGGTGTTGCACTGCGGTGAGAACGTCAAAAATATTTTGATTGTGTTCGTTAGCGACTGAATGAGTTGAATAAAGAACTGGCACAGAAAAGGTAAATCGAACAAAACGAGAATCTGACCAGGTTTGAATATTTTCTTGAGCATTTAGTTGGCTTCACGTTTGTCCATAATTTGTTTATTTAATTGTAAAACGCAAAAAGTGGCAAAGCATTCGTCGATAAAATGGTTTTACATCTTTTCTTACTAAAAATAAAAATTGAAAGCTTGATAAATAACGTCTAAAAAACAGTTTCTGATTTTCGTGCATTTACGATCTGTAGCGAAAAAAACACTTGATAAAAACCGGAGGGCTCACAACAAAAGGGAGTAACGAGTCTTGCAAAACAAAAGCTATTGGGGACAAGGACAGCTCAATTAAAAGCTATTGGGGACAAGGACAGCTCAATTAAAAACTTCTTTTCTATGACCAAAACTGTTTGACAAAATGCAGAAATGAACCTGCAAAAAGGCGGTGTTGGTGTCGAAAACACCAAGGAAACGGATTCTTCAAAGTTGGAAAACCTATCATCGTTTTTTAACACCAGTGCAGTCTGCTGAGCTGAGTCAAATGCAAGGCGTTATGTCTTCTTACGTGGTCACGATCTTCACCCACCTTGATTATGTTTTGTTTTAGGACATTTCATTATTGATACAAGAAAAACGTATGACTGCACCTTTTTCGGCGCGGCAATACGCACAAGTGCATTTTAGGGCTGATGCATTATGTTCTGGCTACCAGCACATATTTGTATTTTTTGCTGCACATGTTTGTGAATTATTTTAATGTTTTTTTGAAATATCCAATCTTTGTAGTCATATTGGTTAAGAGCGTGATGATCTCAACAACTTGCCTTACCTTATCTCTACCGAAAATACCCTTCTACTCCAGCTATTGTGAGCTTTTTTGGTGCATTGGTTTCGTTGCGACAGCTGCGAGTACCAACCTACTTGTCCTTTGTGCTGATTTGCACTGCATATTGTATTCTGCCCACCTAGTGACACGCCACGGTGAAAGCGACGTTTTTGCAAATTATTAGAAGAGAATGATATCGCCGAGATATCGACGTTTTGACTAGATCAGCTATGTCCAACCCACGGCCCGCGGGCCGCCCAATTGAAGGTTTTGTGCGGCCCAGATTAGGTTGTCGCTGTGGCTAAAGTATCCTGTTACCACTGCAGTTAGGATACGAACGCTTTCAGTACATTCGGTTAAGCTAAATTCAGTTGCCTAAGTAAGATCAAAGTAAGCCATTCAATGCGCGACCCTCATTAATATGCCATACAATATGCGGTCCTGGTTAAGATAGTGACATACTTTTTGGCTCAGTAAACCATTTGGGTTGGACATAGCTGGACCAGATCAAGTGAAGATGTGTGTTATGGTCAGGGCAGCGATAGACATAGCAATTTGTCAAGTATTATCACACTAGCGAATTGAAGGGCAACTTTCCATCAGTTTTCAGTTTGTAGGTTCATGTAGGTTTACATCTTCTAGTTTATTACTAACTTTCTCATCTTACATACATGTTCTATGCACCATTGTGAAATGGCAGTACTTCCTGTGCAAAATACACAAGGGATTTGTACATTAAATAAATTATCTCGGCAGCAACCACAATTTTGAAACCTCGTTGGAAAAAACATCTCAAAACACCCTTTGATGTTTTGTATGGGTTGGAAGTGATGTTTACAATTATGCTTTGAAAATACTCCTAAACAAGGCCATGTTTTGTATATCATTACAGACGGACAGTGATTTGAATAAACCAAATTGAGAGTTATAATGGTTGCCGGTTATGTTTACTGCGGTGATGTTGCAGCAGTGTCAATCCTTCCACACAGATCATCACATACTTTCGAAACATTCTCCCAAAGCTTACATCACCCATCCAGAGCTGCTGGGTTTGCGAATGCATCTTTCGCTTCTTGCGCAACGTAGTGGTAGAGCGGACGATACAGCAGAAAAGTTGCCCTTGACATAACTGGACCGCAGTCAAATTTTTTCTAGAACAAATCAGAAGGAAGTCTCTGAAAGCTTGAAGGCATTCTGCAGCCAAACTGAAGTACGCCCAGTTTTTCCAGTGAAATCACTTCAAGGTATTTTCAGTAAAGTGAAGCAAATAAAACGACACAATGTTTCATGATTTTAATTCGTTCTTAAATTTTCTTTCGCTTGCGGTGGTACTCCTGTTAATGTCTAGTCCGTTTTCTGAACGCTGGTTATATTTAGCTTGAAACTCTGATTTTGTGTAATGGATCATCAGTTCAGTATTTTTGCTGACAGTGAACAACTAGCTCAAAAGCACCATCTCAGCTGAGTCCCGGTAGAAGACATCACAACTCAGCAGAATTACGTGTATCATCTGTGGTTCACACAAGGAGCAGGATTATAGGCCATCGCAAGAACTCAGTTGATGGAGATTTCAGCAATGTTAGAAATACCGTGCATTAACACAATAATGTTACGCATGTGCACGCGTAGACCGCAGGAACCCAGTACCTGGCATTGAATAAAACTCGCAGGAGTGAAACGCTGTGAAGGTTGCTTCTATATTGTATGACGCTATAGCTGGTGCAATCAATTCGCGCTTTCGAACTGCGCGAATCAACGGATGTCGGCTCGAATCACGCATGCAATGGCAGTTTCCGCGCGCATGTTGCACGACAGACGTTCAGTAGAGTCAAAGGAAGAAAACAGCTTGTCCACCAGTTCCACACCAGCTAGTATGGTTTGAGTGTATAGCGTGGAACATCGAAGTTGGCTGGCAGCGACTTGTGTCAAGAGAGCTTTCTTACTGCCGTTTATGAGGTTGTCCAAGCACTAAATCTTTGAAGTTGTTTTGACGATCTCCCTAATCTATACAATGTGTCCCAACAAAGCAGTGGGCCATAGCTTGCTGCTGGGAAATGGGGCGATTTCTAGGTGAGAAACTAAGCTATTTGAAAAAATACCTCCAATACTGAAAACAACGCACTAATGAAAAGAAAAGCCTCGTTGAAGTGCGCTCAAAAATCAGAACAATGGTTGATTGCTTTGCAGCCAGTATCTAGCCAAGGGAATGCAGCCAATGCTAATGAGGTAGTAATTAGTGAGCCATGTCTTATCCGAAGCAATATAGTTCATATTAAAAGCTTTGGGAAAAACCACCCAATCGTAATTTATTGTTTTTTATTTTTTAAGCAAAGAGTATTCCTGTTTCAATTTAAGCACTAACTTATTCGAGAGCTGCTGATCATTTTCACCGGTTTCACGAAGTTGAGAAATCCAATGTTCTTTACGTCGTATGTGGCAGTGTGTGCCATTTTTGCGGTAAGTTCTGCAATTTTTGAAGACAAACTGGTGCTATACTATAGCGTGAGATCTACCTCGCTTTAGTATCATACCGTGAGGCCTACCGCTGCGTTACAGGAAGAAAAGCAAAAATAAACAAGTCATCATATATTTCCATGCGTTTATTCTAGCGATACACATTTCATACATCTTCTAAGAATGGCATAATAAGATCATTGGAATCTTTTCTCATCTCCTTCCAGTAAAATGACTCAATCTACGCCCAATGCCAAAGCCAGTCCACACGCCATCGGTTTTTAGAACTGCGTGTTTACAAAACTTCAGTGATGCGTGAAGAGGTAAAGTGATAGAATTTTTTTGCAAAAACTAAAAACCTTGATTTTGTGCTAAACGTGACTGACAATGCTCTTTGAGAAGTATCATTAAAAAATGTATGCAACATTAGAATGCTGGAACGACTTGCCCATCTTTTATTCGGTAGTCAGGTTATAATACTTGCGAAAAAGTTGCATGTGAAATAGTGGTCTTTTCACAAGCTGCTTTAGGTTTTGTAGTAAGCCTACACTTTGGAAAGTTTTCTTGCGAAAAATTTATATGACTCCAACACGCCTCCTTTCGATGAGCATTTGCAGAAAACTTTGTTCGACTAATGGTATTTAACCCGTTGCCATGCTTCATTCCGTGCAAATCCTTGTAGAACTTTTCGCCAGAATCTATGGCTTTGATTTTATTTGATGGTGAAACTATTTTTTGAATGACCCCAGTAATTTACATGAGTATTTTTCAGAAATCCGTGAAACCTGATGGCTTGTGATCGCAAACAAAGTAAAATTTCCATTTTAGGTATCCCAAAGTCGACCTTAATTCCTAGGCCGAATTGTTGTCTGTTCTGGAGATCACAGTGTGTTGATATTTTTGGGGGTAGGCAGAATTATTGTATTTTCGGGGGAGCAAAATGATTGTAACTTGTTGTACCTAACAACTAAACATGTTTTTAAAAATTGCAGGGGGAAATTGCCCAGTTGCCCCTCCATGGTTGTGGGCTCGATGCGAAAATATTTTTTGGTAACCGCGCACCTCGACAGATGCCAGACGCCACTGAGGAAAAATCTTTAGAAAGCATGCGAGATAAGTTCATCGGACGAATGCAAAACAGTTCACTGCGAAAACCTGTTTCAATTTAATTTTAATGCAACCACATCCCGGCCACAAAAGTCATTAAAAAAATTTTATTAGAGCTTGAAAGAAAGAATTTTTGACATATAAAGATTTTTCTTCTACAAACCTCCAATTCTGTTTATGGTGTAATTACGAAAATTTGAAAATCTTTGTGTATGTTAGACTTACTCTGTTCACTCAAGTTTTAATTGTTTAGTTCAACTCAGTTTGAGCTTTGCTTGCTCAAAGAAAAACGTATCCGTGTGAGCTTTTTTAAATCGCTTCCAAACATAGAGTTTGTTGCCCCTTGGTTTTTCTCTTTTACCTGCTAAATCATGCTTTTCTATAGCGCCGTGACTTTTAAACAGAAGCAAAATACAAATGGTGCTTGTACAAATTTTATTGTGTTATCTGTTGAATGTTCCAGTATTTGAGATGGTGAAAGCGTAAATGTTTGAGTATACATTATTTTTTCACATTTGAAATGAAAGCTAGATTTTGATGCAAACTGCGTCTGAACCAAGACATGTTGGATCTGTATTTTCCTTCTGGTACGCTGCAGCTTGTATTTTTATATCAATTTTTGCATGGCCTAATATTATACTGAGACCCTCTGTGGTCACCTCTTTCTTGTACGAGGTTTAGAATTGGGCAATGTGTAAAAAACATCCATTTCACTAACTTGCAAATTTCAGAAACGTACTTGATGCCAATCTGAAATATAAAAACACGCATTTCCAGCTACACATGAAGCGAGTTAGCCTGACTTGGTTCCTTTTCAGATAAACGTTGGACTTTCTGAGGATTCATACGACTATCCAATTGGATATGAAGACACCGCAGGTAACTACTGCATGTATAATAGTTGGGATTATGCTAGCGTGGTGCTGGCATTCATGCAGTATTTATTGGGCATTTGTTGGGTAATTAATTTTATTACGCTTTCAGTGGTTTCAAAAAAACTGTCTCGTAACACTGGGCACTGCTTGGGTTTCAGCCAGGGAAGAATCCAGAATGGAAATTCCTATATCCCGGAACAAACATGGCGTCTCCTTAAGTGACCTGAATATTTTAAATTGTCGCCCTTAAAAATAGATGACGTTTTTTGCTCTTCACGTTGTTTTCTCTACATTTTTGCGCCCTCTCTCCCTTCCTCCTGCCAAACAGGAGGTTTAGATCCACCACTGGTTTCGGTCCATTTGAAAAACGTGGTTAAGAATTTATCCTAATTTCTGGGTAACTTAATTGCTTGGGAATTTTCAGAAGCATGATGCCCTATTTTACTTTCTTTTACTTGTTGTTTCTGGCAATTGCCATCCCGTATGATCAAAAAGTAATGCAAAAATAAAAGGTGAAAGGGTTACAAAATGTTTCACAAAACCTCATAAAGTTTATTTGACGAGTAGTTGCGTGAAGCGTAATTGAAAGCAAACCAATGAGGTTCTTCGTTTCGCACAAGCGGGTTCTGGACTTGAAGCAATGCATGTTTTGTTGGAAGTGAACAGGTGTATTTTCATTTTTTGACTCTTTCAAAAAGATTAAGTAGTTGTATCACTAGAGTCAAAGTTGCTGGAATCAACCTTGAAGTTTTTTTACTTCTTGTTGCTACGCATTTTTTTGGTAATAACGATCTATGGTAATCAATTAATATACACTTCATGATGACTTCCAAGCTAGAAAGTATAACTGTCGAAATAATTGCTTTAATGATAAAAAACGTGTATATTGAGATAAAAGAAAATTTAACAGCTGCAAAAGGCAAATGAATATTCAGAATGAAATACGCTCTTAAATGATGATCGTTTTGATTTTGATTTATTTTAATCGAAACCATCGTCCTTCACTTGATGTTTGAAAATCACTATATATAGAAGCTGAACCGTGCCAGACATACTGTTTGAAGAAAAAGAACAATGATTTTTTGCATAATTTGCTTGTCCCCAAAAACATTATGACAAACGTGATTGACGACAGGAGAAGGTGTTAAAAGATGTTGAAGTGATAGGTCATTAAAAAAAGTTTTTTGTTTTATAACTATAATAGGAAAACTGACACCTGGATTCTTTCATTTACTAGTTATTTTCATAACCTGCGCCATATTTTTATATGAGAAAAAATAAAATATAAATGAAATTTCATCTTGAGCTCAAGCTCTCATATTTATTTGTAACATTTTTAACCTGCAAACCAGTCCTGGACACGACGCTGTAGTTAGGGATTTTTACAGCTTTTGGGAAAATAGAAAACCCTTTTTTGTGATCAGAAAGCCCAAACGGCTAGCGCGCAAAGCTTCACACTGTGGCAGCAAGCAGCAATAGAAATCTCGCTAATGCCCGCCCGGGCTCGTTGTGAAATTTTCTCAAAACTATTGTCCACTCTGGTGGGAATCTGCCACACACTGACATGCAAAAGGGAAACCAATCTGGAGAACAGAAATACAAAAAATGTTATTTAGTAAGATTTGTAAGGCAATCAGCGACAAGCTGATTACTGTTGGTGGAGAGGTGCTGAGCTTCGAAATATGTGTACAGGGGATAACTTCTCAGATCCATCCCAAGAATTTATGCAAAACAACTCGATCTTTATTGCCATAGCAGTCAATCGTCAGTCTTTGGATGCTCTGTATAAAGAAGCGAATAGTTCCTCACAAGAGGTGGTGAATCGGCTAAAAGCAAACCCTGCTGACTACTGGACGTTGGACGAAGTGCGGCATGAGATTAACAACCTGTGTTTGCGTAAGTTCGCTTGAAATGAGTAATGACTTTCTTCCGTTTGCGCAAAGCCGAGATCAAGCAGTGCATCGCACTATGTGTATCGTTTGTCGCCCAGGTGACCAATAGTGGAAGTCGAGAAGAGGAAAATATTTTCCGGCAATGAAAACAATGTTTTCAGTCTATTTATTTATGTGATTGTTATCTGAAGCTGTTCGCATTTTTCTTATCTGCCTCTTTTGCGTTCTTTTTTCTCAAAATAATGTTAAACGTCCCTGCTGTACCTTTGCACTTGTCATCCGTTCAGCACATAGTACCTTGTGTGACGTGCTTAGGCGTCCTTGTACTTTGCTCTGCAGATTCTCATCTTTCCGACAACGATTCGAAGAATATTCGTTCACTTCTCGATTTTATCACGGATAGCATACATCAGGCAATTAATGGATCCCGCAACCCAGCATTGTACAAGGTTTTCAACGAATCAAGGTGAGAAATGTCATGATAAATGTACATCACAGTGTTAGCTGAGCCAAACAAAGATAAGAGGAAGTTTCAACTGGATCAAATGTAAAAACTCGCTTGGATTTTATACCCAGTTTTTTTCTGCCTTCTGCTCAAAGATAAAGCATGCTTTAGTTATTTTGTCACGGTCAAATTCGACAATCCTTTTGTAACATTTAGCAGGACCACATCGTTGGGTTAAAATGCAGGACTGTCAATGCGTGTTTATTTCGTTGTGGTGGGGAAGGCGAATATCCAGTTTAAGATCCATGACAAAGTGTATTTAGTTGTATTCTCAAGAAATATTCATGGGTATTATATTACTGCTTTATATTATTGTTCGCAAATTTTGCGGATTTGTGTTGAGTGCAAAGATAAGTATTTGCTCAGACGCTATATGTTGGAACCAACATAAGATAAAAATAAAGAAGCAAACGCAGGTTGTGCAGTAAGAATAAGGCTTGCGGTTAGCGTAACGACCAAAACAGTTGAGTATACTCGAGGCCACAGCGATAGTCTATCATCTACGTCTGTTCGCTGGTCCACACTCTGCGTGCGCTGCCATCCTTTTCAATTGTTGGAGAATAAAGCATGAAATACATTTGCTTTCAGGCCTGTTTTGGATTGCGCTCTTGGAAGAAACGTTACAACGAAAATGTTGCGCAACGTGGAACTTTCTGTACAGTATGGTTACGACTGCAACGCAGTTACCACAATACTGTGGCACAATTTGGTCAAAGTCAAATACGTGGCGAAGCCTTGCACAATGCGAGAAGCTTTGAAACAGCTTGTAAAAATCCACCAAGTGAGTTTGTGAAAAAATCCTTCCTGCAGGTTTTTGCAGTTTGGGAATTATAATCAGAAAACGCATTAAATAAAAAACAGCTAACTGCTTGG